>OQWD01000133.1_pt1 | contig 28879 bp, 30 predicted proteins | sample 1691631 | NCBI WGS metagenome assembly OQWD01 (sample SAMN03418283, study PRJEB22391) | human gut metagenome | biome: human-gut; feature: organic feature; material: feces | host: Homo sapiens | place: Italy | collected 2013-04 | reverse complement strand
CTGTTCCTGCGGCGCTGGTGTTGGTGCGCTCTGCGGCGGCGTTGCATCTGGCTGGGTACGCGGTGCGTCTGTTCGTTCTCGCGGTGATTCCGGCGCGGGGTGCGGCTGGTCGGATTGCTCCGGCTGTGAATTTGCGGAAGAATCCGCGGATTCTCTGCGGGCTGTGTGCTGGATCGCACGACGCGGCAGTTGGACAGCTTCATGGACGATTTCGCGGGCGGTCGTTTCTACCTGTTCGGTTGCTGTGCGTTCCGCATTACTTGGCTGTTCAGACTGCTTTGTACTGTCATTCAACTCTTTCACAAATTTCTGCACCATCTGATGTTGGCCGGTGGATGCGACTCGATATTTTGACTGCTTATCCTTTGCACAGTCGTTTCGTTCTCGGATGTTTAGAATGAGGGTCACCTCCATATATTTGGATTTTACTTGCCAGAAAAGGAAAATGTGATAAAATATAATTTTAGATGACAGATTTAATATTACCTTGCAACGTCAAAAGCGAAGGAGGAAATATGCAAGTACTAGATAATTCATCGATAAAAGCTGTTATTGACGAGTACGCTAAATCTGAGATTCAGTCCGAGGCTGAGGTTCGTTCAAAACTGGTGGTGCCATTACTGTGCGCATTAGGGTATCCTTCTGAACTGCGGGCTGAAGAATTTCCGGTGTACGGGTTTGGTGGACGCAATAAATTGCCTGCAAAAAGCGCTGATTTTCTGCTATTTTCCAATAAGGAATTTGGGGCACATCGGCGCGACACGCAAAAGGACAAAGACTGGGTGCAATCACATAGTCTACTGATTGTTGAAGCAAAAAAGCCTGGCGAAATGCCCGATTCCTCCGGGCAGGCACAGTTTTATACTATGTGGACGAAAGCTGTTGCCTACATGGTTACAGATGGATGTGAAATTAAGGCATACTGTTATAGCGATATATCCGCTGATTATAGAATCATTTGCTGTACTACCAACGAATTGCCATATATTGAGAATCTCGGTATGCTCTCTTTCGATAATGTCCGAGCTATTAAAGAGAAAGAACAAGTAGCTTGGCAGGAATGTAATGCCTTGCAGAATAGCACCGAGTATCCCGTGCATATCATTACTGATGATGCTGAACTAAATCTCCCTAATGAAACATTAGCCTATATCAGAAACGCTCTGGGGCGTAATGCCGACGGTCTAAGTAACGTTCAACTGGTTGCAAAATACCTAAATGCAACTGATTCGTTTCTTCAGAATGATTTACGCTATGATATCCCAGCATATATGATAGATATTCCGCGTGGTGAGTATAAAGCAAAGCTGTATTATGATGATTTTATTTTCCCAATTATGACTGGAAAAGTTATAGAGTTTTATTGCAACGATGATTCTCGGTATGTTTTTAGAAGCAGCCATATGATGATTGTTGCTATCCTAAAAGGGGAGAAGTTAGCTCACTTTGAGATAGGATTTCAAGTCCTTGACCAAACTGTAGATGCGCGAGTAGCTGCATTTTCAACAATAGAAAAGTGCTTGAGATCCAAGTCCTTACGAATTTCTATTGAAAATACTAAAAATATTTCAATATCGCTTCCAATAAGAAGCCCTGGAAAACGGTGGCCACGAAAGCAGCAATTACTAGCTATGCTTGAATTTTGGACATTTGGTCTTTCTAAACTTAAAGAAATTGAAGAGTATTATGAAATAAAGTTTAAGCTTGCTCCTTTATCTGGATCTGATAAAGTGATGGAATTATATGATTCTATTGTTTTTGTTTATAATGGAATTATGTTAAATGAGAATTGTGACATAACTCTCCCAAGTAGTTCTTTTGATGATGACATAGTAATTGAAGAACCGTTTTTATGCCAAGAGAATGAACCCATACCATTGCAGGACAGAGTTATTCACGGCATTACTTTTCGTCCATACCGGAGTGCATTTTTGCCATGCAAAATCAGTCTTTCAGAAATAAAAAAAGATGACATTGTTCGACTCCCTGGGTGCTGTGAATATAGAATTGTAGAAACAAAATAGTTTTACGTCTCACCGTGAGATTCATTTCTTTTCCGGAATTGCGTCTCACGGTGAGATTTATTTTTGCAATACTTCTGCGATTCCCTCCATGATATACTCGGCGCAGAGCAACACGATGGATGACAAATTTTGACAGTGTGAGCCAAAGGTAATAACATGGACGGCGGGTATTTTCCCGCCGTCCAGCTTTGTTATATCGCCCAGATGCTCCATCTCCGGGAAGTGGCGCTTTGTGATGGAAATAGCGTCCGGTATGATCTCACTCGCCCAGACCGGAGTGATGCCATGTCTGCTTGCCGCAAGCGGGAACACGCCGATCCCGTCAAACAGACTTCCGAGCGTGATCGTCATGTCAGGTTTTCTCCCGGCGTCGTTGTCATCAATTTGTACAGTTCGGTATCCCTCGGAATGGTGTTGACGAAAGGCACGATGGAGCCGCCCATGCGCAGCAGACCGTGACCGGCTTCGGCGTTCGTGATATAGCTGAGCTGCGTATCGGAAATGTGAAGCAGCTTCGACAGCTCTGCCCGGTCGGTTGCCGCCTGATTGAACAGCAGCAGAAATTCCGAGTTGGCGAACATCAGACGCGCCGTTTCGGATTTCAGACATTCTTCTACGTTCTGGCTTGCCGCCGTCAACGCAGCACCGTATTTGCGGAATCTTTTCCATGCGCGGTAAAGGATTTCGCCGGAGTATTTGTATTTGAAATACAAGTACACTTCGTCGAGGAACACCCATGTATATTTGCCGCGCTTGCGGTTCTCCATGACGCGGTTTTGAATGGCTTCGAGCGCAACAACAAGCGCAGTCGGACGGAGCTGTTCACCCATCTCATACAGGTCAAGCACGACGATCCGGTTGTTAATATCCACATTTGTCGGGTGCGCGAACACGTTCAAGCTGCCCTCCGTGATAAGCTCGGCGGCAAGGGCGATTTCCCGCGCTTCGGGGTCTGGCTGTTGCAGCACTTCCGCGCGCCAGTCGGACAGAAGCGGCATAGGCAGCTCGCCCCTTGCGTGGAAATAGTTCTGGTACACACTCGCCGTGCATCGGTCGATGATGGATTTCTGAGAACCGGACAGTAAGCCCGCGCCCATCTGCTGTTCCAAGATACTTGTAATCAGCTCGGATTTCATGGCGATGGGATTCTCGCCGTCCTCGTACCCGTCTTGTAGATCGAGCGGATTGATATGGTGTTGGCTGTTTGGAGAGATTTCAATGACCTCGCCGCCCAGCGCCCGCGCAATGGGCGCATATTCGCGCTCGGCGTCGATGATGATAATATCGTCGTTGGTAGAGAGCGCGACGTTAGCGATGGTATTTTTCATTGCCACGGATTTACCAGAACCGGACACGCCGAGATAGAACGCATGGGGTGAAATGAGCCGCTTGCGGTCACAGATCAAGAGATTTTTGGAAATGGCGTTGACCCCATAGTACAAACCGCCGGGGTCTTGGATCTCCTGTGCCCGGAACGGCATGAGTACGGCGCAGCTCTCCGTGGTCAGCGTCCGCAAAGCGTGGATGCGACGCAGGCCATACGGCAAGACGGTGTTCAAGCCGTCCTCCTGCTGGTAGCGGAGAACAGAGAAACCGCAGAGCTTTTCCTGTGCGATGGATTGCAAGGTCTGCGTATCCGCGTCAAGCTGCTCCAAGCTGTCCGCGATATGAACGAGCGTCACACAGGCGAACATGAGCCGCTGGTCGCGGGCAGTCAGATCTTCCAACAGGTCTTTCGATTCGGTGCGCATTTGCTCCAAGTCATAGGGAACCGTCGCTGTGAAATTGTTCTGCCGGTTCTGCCTTTGCTGCCAGCGTGTAATGTCCGTTTCCACGCCGAGGATTCGGCTTTGTACCTCACGCACAGCTTCTTCGGTGGGAATCGGAAGAATGTCAATGGACAGCAGCAGGTTTCTGGAGAAGTCAGACAGGTCCTTTATCATTTCGTCGCTGATAAAAGATGCGTAGTCGCGCATAAAAAGCACCCGTCCAAATTTGCCGCCCATTTCAAAATACCCGGCGCGGAATTGCAGCCCGTCCGGGCAGATCAGGTCGCGGAAGTCGATGCCGCGCTTGATGTTCGCGGACAGGTCAAACCGGAAAGACGCTTCTTCGCCAGGTCGGAAGAAGTCATGCAGGAGCCGCAGCCGGTCAGCGCAGGAAATGGTATAGGCCCCGGAATCCAGCCGCCCAAAGCTGGCAGACAAGTTGGTATCGACGCGGCGGAAATAGGCGCGGGTCTGCTCGATCTTCCGTAAGCCGATGGACAGCGTAATGTACTTTTCCTGCACCAAGTTATTACTTTCGGCGGCTTTATCCAGAATGATCTGGTTGTACTCGCCGCGATAGTAGTCCAAACCGTCGCTGCACTCCGGCATGAGCATCGTGCGCTGGAAGTCAACCGGATTCAGGCGGCGATTGATGATCGTGATTTTCGCGGTCGCGTCGGTTGGCAGACTGTTCAGCACTGCGCCATACGAACGAAAGATACTGCGCCGATCATCCAACGAGGACGCAGCGTAGTTAATGTCCGAAAACCGCCATGTTTTACTGTACTTTTGACCGACTTGCCAGATGCCGTCCGTGTAAATGCGGCGGACAGGGATGGACTGTTGGACACTGTGCGGAATCCGAAAAGAATCTTTTTCGCTGCGGTTTGCAGCCAACAACGATTTCATCATTCCAACGTACCCTCCATAATGTCAGCAAACATTTCCTCATGGAGATTGACAGAATCAAATCGGCGCGGGCCTGCACAGAGAATTTCGGATTTGATGAACGCCCAAAGAAACTGTTCTAAGCTCATGCCGTTGTAATGGAAGAATCCTGCAATCGCAACCGGCGCGGCCACCAGCAGGCAGAGCCAGCTTGCAGCTTCTTTTCCGATGATGCCGCCCAAACCGAGATAGATACCGGCCGCCAGACCGACAGCCAGCACCGCACAAATAAACTGCCGCGCAGACAGACCGAAAAAGATGGTTTCCCGGTGTGCACGGATTTCTTTTGGAATTTTGACTTCTATGATAATCACCTCTAAATTGTTGAAAATTTGACAAGAAAACGGAATATGAGATAATATTAGTATAGAAAATATTTATAAAAGGAGGAAATACTATGGTTTCTGCATTACCTCTGTTCCGTACTATTGGACACCAGCTTCTAATCGTTTCCCTTGTGATCCTCAGTCTGCCGATTGTCGTTCGTATCCTCTGGAAATTGCGCTTGTTTCCGCTCGGCTGCTACTTTGTAGCTACAAAGCTGTTCTGGCCGCGCTGGGCGGCAGCGCACCGAACAGCCTGCATTTTGATCTTTCTCGGCTGCGTGCTGTTCTTCCTTCTGTACTGGATCGTGCGTTTCATCCGGCAAAAACGGGAGGAACAGATAATGGCAGAGTTTCTTCATCGCTATACAAAGGACTTGAAGCCGGGCGAATCCCGAACGCTGGAATTTCTGTGAACGGATATAAAGAATTGCGTCCCAAGTCGGGACGCAATTTTTTATGCGCCAAGCATTTCATGCACCAGTCGGTCAGAGCCTTTCACCAAGCCGGTCAGCACCAGCATATTGAACATGAGTTGCCCGATGTATTGCCAGACCATTGTGACCGCAGGGAGTGATTCGTCCAGCGCCGTACTGCCGCCTGACAGGAACGCCGAGTAGATCACGCAGGACAGCACAATGACCGCGCCCTCCATGCAGACGCCGACGTAGCTTTTCAGGAACGTTTGCCCGGTGCGCGAGGTTGCTTCTCCCGCGAATGACGCCAACGGGAGCGGTGCAATCGCGGTATAGATGAAGATTTTGAAAAAGCGGCCGTAGACGGTCAGGATCAGCACAAAGGACAGGACCGTAATCAGCAGACTCCCCAGCAGCGACACCAACCAGAGCGGAATGGATTCCAGAAAACTCACGTCCTCAATGGCTTCCACAATTTTGTCTGGCAGCGTTGCCGTCGTGGAAATTGCAGAACCAATGCCGCCCATGACGGTACTTACCACACCGCCGCAGATTTTGTAAATCGCGGTTATCAGCTCCAGCGACGAGCCGACCGCAACCTTTGCAAGTAAAAACCTGATAAAGTGCCGCAGGGCAAATTCCGGTCTTTGCAGTTCACGGAAGCTGGCCGCCGAGCGAAACACACCCATTGCAAAAAATAACACCAGCAGGCCATAGCCGAAGCCTACCAGCGCGTTGTGGATGCTGACAATAACTGTCCAGATTTCGCCACCGCGAAAACTTTCCGGTGTCTGTGAAACAAGCGACCAGATTTCAGCCAAATGGTCATTCCAGTTGGAAAGCGCGTTTTCAAGGGTCGATACGACCCAGTTATCACTCACATATCATCACCTCCGAAATGTAGTGACTGTGTATTGACAATTTCACGCAAAAGGATATACTAAAAGAAAAGGGGGGGGTATGATTATGAATCAGGCATACAATGTTTCATCCGCGCCGAAAACAACGACGTTTCAGATGCGCATGAATCCTGAAATCAAGCAGCGCGCCGAGCAGCTTTACGCAAGTTATGGTCTGAACCTGACGGATGCTATCAACATCTTCATCCAGCAGTCACTCAACGTGGAGGGCCTGCCGTTCCTGCTTTCGCCGGAGAACGAGGAATATATGAAAAATAAGGCGCTCAAGCGCCTGATGGCGGAGCTGGACGTGGGCTGGAAAAGCGCGGAACAGGGCGGATGGGTCAGCGAGGAGGAAGCTATGCGCCGGTTGGAGTTGGAAGCATGAAGCTGAGATTTACGCCGCGCGCCATGAACGACCTGACGGCAATTCGTCGCTTCATTCGGGACGAATACGGAAACCCGAAAGCAGCCAAGCGCATCACGGACAATATTTTTATCCAGTGCGCGAATCTCAAGCAGTTTCCACAATCCGGCACGGCACTCAGCGCTCGTTTTGGAATCGACACGGATGTGCGCTATCTGGTCTGCGAGGGATATATGATCTTCTATCGCATCGAGGGCGAGTTCGTGTCTGTCGGCGCTGTGATCCACGGGAAAACGGACTATTTGCATATCCTTTTCTGAAAATCACTATAAGGGATGTTTTGCTCGACGGGATAAGCTGTGAATTGCACAGCCTATCCCGTTTTTATGCATATTAAATTGCGTATCACGGTGAGATTTATTACACCACACCGATCGCCGTCAAAATTTCCTTTGCAAACGCGATCAGCAGACCGCCGAACAGACACAGGACACCCTGCGTTCTCTGCGTCGCGTCATGCGACTGCACGGACATACCGAGCTGCACAACGCCCCAACCGAGGATGATGATGCCAATGGCCTTGATGCAGGAGAAGATAAAATCAGAAAGATTGTTTACGATGGTCAGCGGGTCGGAATCGGCGGCAAACGCTGAGGTCGTAAACAGCGCCGTCGTCAGCACAAGGCTTGTCCAAATGGCCATGATGCGACGCTCCTTGCGCCGCGGGGAAAGAGTTTGTTTCATGTAAAATCCTCCAAAATTTCAATATCGTCGATGTTTTCAATGGGGAACGAAAGATCGTCCGCTGCAAATGCACGCAGCGGCGTGTGAAGATACGGTGGTGCGCCGCCGTCCTCCGTGCGGTGGATGTTGGGGTGCTTCAGAATGTCATATTTTTCATCAATGACCGGTTTCTCGCCGCGGATCAGGACGACCGCATCTTTGTTGTCAAGCCGCCGCACCTCGTCCGGGGTCATAAGCTCGCGCCCAGTCTGTTGAAAGTTTTGTGAGAAAGAGCCGTTTCGCCCTTTGCTCTGGCTGGACGTCCGGGTATCAATCGTTTCTTTGCCTAGCAGCTCCGAAATGTATTTGTGCGTTGACTGCTCATTGCCGCCGAGATAGATGAAGCTGTCCGCGTTGCCGATGATGCCCTCCCAGTCATCCTTGAACAGCGCCTTGAGCTGCGAAATGTTTTGCAGGATAATAGTTGACATAATGTTTCGAGAGCGCATAGTCGCCTGCAATCGGGCGTAGCCATCCGGCAAGGCCACGTTCGCAAATTCGTCGAACATGAGCCGCACCGGAACGGGCAGCGCTCCTTGATGCACTTTGTCGGCTTGAAAATATAACTCTTGAAACGCTTGCGTGTAGAGCATACCGACAAGGAAATTGAGCGATGCGTCGTTGCTGTCAGGGATGATGCAGAAGATTGCCTGTTTCCGTTCGCCCAGCTTACCAAGCTCCATATCGTCGCTGGCGGTGATGCGCTGAATTTCCGGCAGCGTGAACGATGCAAGGCGGACAGCGGCGCTCACCAAGATGCTCTTAGCTGTTTTGCCCGCGGCTTGCTTGAAAATATGGTATTGCCGCACGGCGATGTGGTCTGGCTGTTCCTCCTCCAGTGCTTCAAAGAGCAGATCGAGCGGAGATTGATAGTCGTCGTCCTCCTCTTTTGCGCCGCCGTTTTCAATCATGTAGAGAATGGTTTCCATGTTCTGATCTTCAACCGGGGCCTCATGCAACAAATAGAGCATGAGCGCGGCGTCAAGTGCTGTTTCCGACTTCTCCCAGAACGGATCATTTGCTTTTGCGCCCTTTGGAGTGGTGTTTTTGATGAAATTGTCGATCAGTTTGAACACGTCCGCGTCCTTACGGATGTAACAAAACGGGTTGTAGCAGTCGGATTTGGATGGGTCGATCAGATCAAACACACGCAGCACATACCCCTCTTCCAAAAACAGATTTCCAACGGCGCGGAGCATTTCTCCCTTCGGATCGGTCACGATAAAGCTGGCATTTGCAAGCATGAGATTCGGCTTTGCCAGAAACCGCGTCTTGCCAGAACCGGAGCCGCCGACGATGATCTGCAACAGATTTCTGCGATGCAGCTTGCCGTTCATGCTCATTTGCAGGTGTTGGGTCAGTATGACATTTTTGCCTGCATCCTTGTCGCGGTACTTTTTGTCCAGTTCCCGGACGCTGCCCCATGATGCGGAGCCATGTTCCTCGCCGGGACGGGTGTTTTTCTGTCCGGTGTAATAGAACAGGATCGTGCCGCCGTAGAGCAGTAAAAAGATACCGATAAATTTCATCGTGTATGGCGTCCAGTGCAAAGAAAACGGATTCTTCGTCGCGGCAGAAAAGGCGTCCATCAGCGTAAAGATCGTCATACCCGGTTCATAACAGCCCGCCATCAGCACGGCGAGCCAAACGATGGGCAGAGTGAACGCCGCCCACACTGGGGCGGCGCTGCGGAATGATTTTTTCTTGTGTATCACAGGTCAATATCCATGCAGGCAAGACCAGTCCGCTCGGTATGGTGCTTGCAGAAAACGAGCGTGCCAGCCGCCAACAGCAGCAGGACCGATGGAATGATAAAAAGCAGTTTTTTCATAAATGTTCAATACCTCCATTTCCCATAAAATAAATCTCACGGTGAGACGCATTTCCGGTCGGGCGTGCGCGTCTGCCCATAATTGAGAAGCCCGCGCAAGCGGGCTTCTCTGGTTTGCTCCCCTTGGCTGCCACACTTCCGATGGGTGGCTGCTGTCAAGGTCCAGCCAGTGCGCACACTGGCTGGCTCTGCGGTCGATACGCCAGTATCGGCCGGCCTTGACTGCGGACGGCCAGCGGAGTATGTTCCCCGCTAGGGGAGCAAATCGTCAAAGCGGACTTCGTATCGTTCGCAATGGCAAGTGTGCCATTTCTCACTCGCTCCGTCGCTTTTCCTCTCCGAACGCCAAACGCTTCGCTGGTTTGCCGTTCGGCATCAGCGCGCAGTTCGATTCACATTCCGTGACCGAACCTGCGGCGTGATCGCGCGTTCAATACTGCCGCCGATCTTCTGCGCCATGTCCTGAATCTGACCGAGTGCCTGCCGTCGCTCCTGCGGTTCAAAGCCGTCATAAAATGCTGCCAGATTTGATACGTTCGGCGCTTCACACGGAACACCAAAACGACGGCAGATCATGTAGCCAACACTCTGCGCGTCCAGCTCGTAATCCTCCCGCGAATAATTCTGATTATAGCCTTTGGCATGAAAACGAACGTGCGCGATTTCCGTGGCAATGCCTGCAAACGCTTCTGCGTCGCCATACTTCGGATTGATTGCCATTTTCATCTGGTTCAGATCATAAAGCGCAGGCATAGGGATACTTTCATCACTTACCAGCGGTACAACAGAATAATTCAGAAGCGTTTTCAGTGCCTCCGTCATTTCCTTGCTGTCCGGCTGCAATGCGATGTGCTTCAGCTCACGGCCGGTCGTCTGCCGCACATCGTAAACGTCGGTTAGGGTGTAACCTTTTCCAAAAGACGAACGGGTGAAAATCTTGACGCCGTTCTTTTCTTCTGTAGGGCTGACGCTGCGCATCAGGCTTTTCCACCGGTCTTTTGTTCCGAAAACGGTCGCGCCCTGATCCTGCACCATAACGAGCGCGACATTGCCCGCGCTATAACTTGGATTGTCAGCCTGACAATTCAGGTATCGCAGATAGGTTTCCGGGTCGCTGGTGATCTGAACGATACCTGCGTCCTGCATGGCGTTTGTGTTCTCGCGGTCGGCCTGCCGCTGGGCCTGCCAGAGTTCCGTGCTTTGGTTTTTCTCATTGATAATGCTGCCTAGGTTTGCGATAATACTCACTCCTTATCTGATATGCTCCAGCTCTCGCTGGGGTTCCGGTCGTGTTCTGTCTGCGGCGGCACGCAATGCCGCCAACCGACCGCGAACGGGTTGTTTTTCTTCACTACTGATCGAAGTCGTCCCCTGCGTCAAGCCACTCTTTTGCTTTTGCAAGGATGGTTCTCGTTGGGCAGGGGTCGGCTCTTTTTTTGGCTGTGCGTCCTCCAGCTGCTTCGGTTGATACCCCATTTGTTCCAAAATGTAGTTTGCCTGTGACAGATGATCGACGTTGGTCAGAATTTCGATGTACGGCGCATCACTTTTCTTGTCCACAATGGCAGAGAACAGCAAGCCGACTTTTTTAGCCCGCTGCTTGAAATCATCAAAATCCTCCGTGCGCAAAGGCAAAACTTCGATGGGCCGCTGCTCACTTAAAAGGCGGTTCATCCCGACCATGCCATAGAGCTTTTTCTGGTCTTTTGCCAGCGCGTATAACAGCGCAGCGAGATTTTTTGCACCCCGCGCCAGCAGTTTGATTGCTTCTTCCGAGATTTGTACGCCCTCTTTCATCACGAGATCAGCAGCTTCGCCGCTTACCTCCATAGGCTGTGCCTCCTTTCCCGCGCCTTGTCCGGCGCATGATTTCCCGTTTGTGGTGAATTGCTTTCCTGTACCTGCCGCAGCATCCGTGGTGCGTATTCCGCAATTTTTCCGCACAACCGCAGCTCCCGGCGCAGTGGCCGGAGCTGCGCAGTCAGACTGTCAATGTCTGCATCAAGCTGCTCAGACGGCTGCTCCCGGCGCAATGCGTATAATTCCTTACGCCGGTCTACGATTATCTGCATCTCGTTTGACAGCGCATCCGACAGCATATCCAACTCCGGTTTCGTATCGATACGATACTTTTGCAGCAGCATAAATTGTTGCCGGTACTGCTTCGCGCGTCTGATCTCTGCTCGCGTTTCAAACGGAACCTTTTGTGGGCGCTTCTTTCGTGGAGATAGCAGATACAGATAGTAGAGATACAATGCTCGGAAACTGCCGCACTTAACGGGCGGATAGCGGCGCGGACGCTTGCGGATGGTATAGCGCTTGGATTCACTTTGTTCTGGCGGCCTGGCGACGGTCACGCCGCGCTGCCTGCGCAATCGCTGCAAGATGGCTTCCTCAGTGTAACCATCGCCCAAACTGTCCAGCCGGAGAAACCGCGCTCCACCGGGCGGCTTGACGGCGGTATGCTTGACGTTGGAACCGTATTTGACGGTATATCCGCGCTTTGTGAGAAGGTCCAGCAGCGACGCAAATGTGAAGCTGGCTGCAATGGCCGCGTCCAGATCCTGCCGGAGAAGATTGCGGATGGTGGTCTTGTCGCTGCGCTCGGCGTTCCATTCCGCATAGTGCTGACCGCTGCCCTCCGGCTGAATGACAGAGAATCCGTACTTACGGCTGACCTCATTGGAAATGCCGCGAATATCTTCAAAGTAATCTTTGAACGCATTGCGATATTTCACTCCATCCACGAATGAAACGGAATTGAATACAATATGGCAATGCAAATGCTCTTTGTTGACATGGGTACAAACGACAGCTTGATATTTGTCACCTAACAGCCGCTGTGCAAACTCCACCCCGGCTTCATGCGCCAGCTCCGGCGTTGTTTCACCCGGCACGTAGGAGTGGACAAGATGATAGCCGACAACGCCGCCCGGTTTTCCAAACCGCTCTTTCGTGCGCTGCATATCCAGATAGCAATTTTCTACTGTGCAGTTGATCGCGCTCTGCAAAATCACTTCATCATCCAACGCAGTTTTGTTGGAATCTTCAATGTAGTCCAGCGCACGGGAGAGCGTGGTTTTATCGCCGTCCTGAATATAGCGCAGACAGTCATCCAGCCGTGCACGGATGGTAATGATTTTGTCATAGGCCATCAGAGCGTGTCCAGAATCCTACGGTATGCCTGCTTTACCAGACTGACCGCTTCGTGGATTTCCGCCTGCGTCGCATAGCCTTTTCCATTTGTCCAGTGCGCGATCTGGTTGATATTGTTGCCGATGGCAGACAACTCACGCAGGAGTGCGGTGTATGCGTCAGGTGGGCGCGGGCAGAGATGTTCGCCCATGATAAGTTTGCGGAGATAGGTGTTGGTATTCAGACCGGTAATCTGACATTGCTGTCTCAGATGTGTCAGCTCTGCATCGCTGAGCCACAGACCAACAGAATTGCGGCGTGTCCGCATAACGTGCTCCTTCCTTATAATCATAGTTATTGCGTCCCAAGTTGGGACGCAATTCGTCGCGGGGTTTTAGGGTACACCCTAACAAGTGGCGTTTGTGGCACAAATGCCGTACTTGCTAAAGCAGCGCTGCCAAAGGCAACGCTGCCAGTTACCGCTGCGGCGTAACAGATTTTATCTGACGATGGCGTTTTGAAAGATTCTCCATCCGATGCTCCAGCATTAAAATGTGCTGCAATTCCGCTTCGCTTTCCGGCACATAACGAATATCGTGAATGGCTTCATCGTATGGCATGGAGCTGTTCATAAAGGCGTGATAGCTGTTCTCACAGAAAGAATCATCCTTATCTCTGTACTGAATTTTCACAATAGGCAGCGCAGATTTTATGACGCGCTGCACCTGCTTCGCATAATCCAGCGGAATGATCTTACCTGCCAGCTTGCCGTCGCGGATACCCTCAATCACAACGCGGTATGCCAGAATCCCGTCCGGACAATCTGCATAATGTGTCCAGATGCAGTTTGCGTTCGTATCGTCGAGAAAGACCTCGCGCTCCAGCACACACCATGTTCCGAGCAGCCGGCACATCCAGAGAAAAGAACGGCGCTCCATATCGGTTTCCTGTGCGCTGTCCCAGAGTCTTTTTGCGTCAAAGTCAAAATCTGTGGTGTAGGCGCGGGTGTTCTTCTGGACGATCTCAGCCAGATGGGAGAGAATGTCCGGCTGATAAAATTTACGCTGCTCCATATTCCTGCTCGAACTCCGCCGGGCGGCAGTATCTTGTTTCCATCGTGAACGCGCCGTCCGGCACGATGCGGCTTCTGCAGGGCAGGTCAATTTCCTGCGCGGTCAGGATCGTGCCGTAGAAAAAATCCTCGGCGTGATCTGCAAGGACAAATACCTCGCTGGGGTTGTTCAGAAGCGCCTGTAAATCGTACTGATACAGTCCCCAGTGGACAGTCGCGCTGCTGACGCGGTAGGGCGTAAACAATGCAGGGACGCCGAAAATCCGGCAAACCCGCATTGGGGTAATGCTTGCGTTGATCGTATTCAAGCTGTTTCCTCCTAACGTTCTGGAAATGATTGTGTTGGCTCTTTTTTAGGCTGTAAGGATGGACATTTGGATTCAATAGCGTCGATCAAACCGGCGGCGCAGGAACGGATAGTATCCAGCGACGATTTCAGCTCGTCCAGGTCCTTGCCCTTACTCCAACCGGCGACATAGCCAAAAGAATAATCCGACGTGACAATACCGAAATGCTGGCAAACAACGTAAGCTACGCTCTCAGCTTCGACTTCGCGCGTATGCTGATCTTTGGACGGCGGAACGTTTTTCTTACGTCGGTGGAGTGTGGCGTGGCTGATTTCATGCAGCATGGTTTTGACCGTCTGCTTCTGGCTCATGCCGGGGCGTATCAGAATTTCTTCCGTAACGTGGTTGAAACAGCCTTTTGCTGCTCCATGCGGTGCTTCATACAAAATGGGAACCGGCGAAACGCTTGTGATCGCGTTCGCCAGTTCCTCAAACCGGTCAATATTTCCACTCAACTCCGATACACCAATGCTGGGAAGCTCCTTGCCCTCGGTCTGTGAAATGTCAAAGACGGTGACAATACGGAATCGCATGAGCTGCACCAGTGTCCGCTCCCGGAGCGGTTTGCCCGCCGCATCAAGCACAGGCGTACCGTCTTTGTCCAACTTATCCTGCTCAATGAACCGCCGATACGGGCACGGAGCGAGAATTTTCAGGCCGCTTTCATGTGCCTTTACATTGCGCCCAAACTCTTTCTTCCATGTGTGAAACCCGGCCACACAGGATGCAGCCGGGTTTTGCATGAGAATGAGCATGACGTTGCCGAAACTGTATGTGTGAAATTTTGACATGGCAGACAGATATTCCGCGTAGCGCCCACTGGTAAAAATCTCGCTGACACCCTGTTCCAGTTTTTCGGTCAGTTCTTTGAGACGTTCGTCCGGTGTTGCACCGGTCAGTTCAAACCCCATTTCAACGCTCCTGCGCCGGTGGTTTGCGCTGCTTTTCGGGGTTCAAAACCTTCTGCTTCGGCTCGACCTTCAATGTGACTGGTTCATTTCCGCAAAAGCCTACCAGAATCTCAGCCTTATGGAATTTCTTCTTGAAGCGTTCCATCTGGTCGGGAGGGAGCGAACAAAAGCTGTCCTCCGTCAAACCGCACACGAAAAAAGGACCCACCAGACCACCATAGCCGCCCTCGACGGTGCGGTTGAAATCCATACCCAAAAGAAGTCCTTCATCGTTTGCAACAATGCCGACTGGTTCCTCGTATGGATAAATAGCAGTAATCAGGCCGCCTACAATCTCCTGCATGGCTTGAACGTCATGCGGAATTATTTTTTCGTATGGCGCATATCCCGGCTCGACAACAAGCACGGTCATTTGCTCTGTGACTTTTTCTTCATCCATACAGTTATTCTCCGCCCCATTCCAGCACGAATACGACGGACAGGACCTCCTGCTCGGTGATTGCTTTGGAAACGGCGCTGACAACCGCATCGTAGCTGATGGGCAGCCTGCTGTTCTCCGCGATTTCCCACGGCGCGAGCAGAGAGAAAGTTTCTGCATCGCCGGTTTTCGTCGTTTCAGAATCATTGATTTTGAAACCAAGCAGCCGTGCATCCACTTTTTCATGTGCCATATTCGTGTTGAACGGAACGAGCTTCCAGTCATTTTTCGTGCTGATACTGACGGAGGACACAACAACCACGCCAGTGGAACCGTTGATGATCTCAGCGCTGCCCGTGTGTACCTCGCCGTTTTCATCGATGACGAGCGGCAGAGTGACAGGAACCGTAACCGAGAAGATTTCGGTGATTTCCCAATGCGCATAGTAGGTCGTTTCACTGTCCGTTGTATAGGTGGTGTTGGAATCGACCTCCGTACCGCCGTCTTTCTCCGTGAACCAGCCTAAAAACTCGGCGTTTTTGCGCGTCGGCTCGGTGGGGAGAACGAGCTTTTCACCGTAGGTCTGTTCGGTCGTTTCGCTCTGGCCGGTTCCCAAATCCCACTTCACGGTGTACTTGTTGACCTCAAACTGCGCGTAAAACGTTGTGCTGGACGTGATCGTGACCGTGCTGTAAAGACTGCCGCCCGTTTTTGCCGTGAACCAGCCCTTGAACGTGTAGCCGGTCTTGACAGGAACGCTGCCCGGCGCGGTCGGCTTACTGTTCGGCTTCAGCGTTTCGGAAAAGCTGGCCCTGCCGTCGATGGTGCCGCCGTTTGTTCCTGCATCCCACTTGACCGTCAGGCTGACGGTCGCGCCGCAGTCATCACACTTCCCGTCGCCGTTTGCGTCGGTGTGGTTCGCATATTCCTCGCTGGAATCACCACAGGCAGAACAAGTTTTCGTGCGCTTGTGCTGCGTATCGTCCGCTTTTGACCATGCCCCATAGGAATAACTATGGTTCGCATAATCATAGGTCGATGCGCTGCAGGACGTGCAGGTTTTTGAACGGCGGTGCTGCGTGTCAGAATATTTGCTCCACGCGCCAGTGGAGTAGCTATGATTTCCGTATTCCGTTGTGGAGTACCCGCAGGTGCGGCAGGATGCCGTTCGGCTGTGCTGACTGGAGGAAGAATTGCTCCATGATCCGTAGCTCATGCTGTGGCTGGCATAGTCGTAGTCCGTCGCGCCGCAGTTTCGGCACGAACCGGTTCGCCGATGCTGGCTGGACGAATACTGCTCCCACGAGCCATAGCTATAACTGTGGCCGCTGGAGTAGATCGTCTCGGATTTCGTTTGCCCACAGGCGCAGGAATACGACCGGTAGCCGTTGCTGGTACAGGTCGCCGCCTGCTGACTTTGCAGCACCCATGTATGGCTGCCGCAGTCCGGACAGGTGCCAGACCCATAAGCACCGGATCCGTGGCTCTTTGTCACATACGTTCCTATATATTGTACATAATGGCAGGAATTGCACTCGTTGTATGTTGCATGGCCTTGCGAGGAATGTGCAACTTCGACGTATGTGCCTTGGAAGGCGTACTTTCCGCACGACGGGCAGTTGCCGATGATCGTACCGGTGGACTGAACGGAAACGTTAGACGCGCTCATCACGCCGCTATAAAGGTCATAGAAATAGCGTTCGCTGCGGTTGGATGCCGACCAATTATAGGTATAGAACGGCACGGACGATTTGGGGTAGCCGATCAGATAACCAATGTAAAGGGTATCGCCGGAATCTGCTTCTCTCCAGAAAGCATCTTCACCAATGGTTTCAAGAATTGTCTCACCATAATAAATAGTGAGGGTGGACAGCTTTGAGCAGCCATAGAACGCATGACGGCCAATGACCGGGGCCAGTGGCAATTCGGCGGTAGTCAGATTCGAGCATCCCTCAAACCAGTACGCGAGGTCTGGAATCGTCAACGCTTCCATATCGTCGTACCAGATTTCTGTGATTTGTTCCCGATATTCCGCCCACGGCTGGTCATCCGCGCTGGTAAAGACAGGCGTTTCACCGCTGCCGGAAATGGTCAGCCATCCGTTGCCGTTCAGCTCCCAGCGGATACCGCTGTTCTGAATCGTGCCGCTGGCGACAACATCATCCGCCGCAAATGCCGAAATGCTCAGGGAGAGCATCATACAGAGAACAAGCAAAAGCGCTGTAATTTTTCTGAATTTCATAGCTTAACCCTCCATAACGGCGGCAATCGTAAACACGACAGTTGCCGCGGCAACGTTGGTGACAGCCTCGCTTGCAGACACCTTTGCGCGGTAGCGGATGGCAAGCGACTTTTCCGCAGGGATTGCAGGAAAGGCGTTTTCTGCCAGCGTCAAAGCGCCTGCGCCTTTGGTCGCGCAGCCGTTGATGTTCAGTGCAATGCTGTTTTTACTCGCAGAGAAATCTTCATAGTTGCCGATCTCGAACGTACCGGGTTGAACGTCCACCTTGGTCACTCGGATGCTACCGATTTTTCCGTTGTTTACGATGGAAGCGTTATTTGCTGTGACAACGTAGCCGTCAACAAGAGAAACCGGCAGCGCAGCCGGAACCGTACACGAAATCGGCGCGACGGTGTTTACGACCGTGAGCGTCACAGGTACGCGGGCTTCCGTCGTTTCTGCTGCCGAAGCTGTGACGGGAAATGCAAAAATGAGCGCCAGCGCCAGAAGCAGTGCCGCCGCTTTCTGATAGGTTTTCATCACGTTACTGCACCTCCTTGGGCCAGAGGTAGGCAGTATGGAGCATCAGCTCTGTCTGCATACTGCCGATCTGCTTGCCGTCGCGGAATGCCGTGATCGTGACTGTGCAGTCCACATTGCCAAACTCCGGTGCTTCAAACAGCGTGAGCGTCGAGGTGCTCTTGCCTGCGGCAAGCTCGAAAGCGTCAGCAATGAGTGTATCGTCCTTGTTGCGGCGGATTTCCACCTTGTAGGTATCGTTCTTACTGTTGTTCGTGAACTCCGCTTTTACCGACTGTTCCCCGACAATAGCATACAGATGAGCCGGAGCAATAACAGAAAGCTGATTGTCCGCGACGATAGCGTTGAGGTCTTTCTGGGCTTCGCGGAGGCCGCTGACATCGTAAAAGACAACCTCGGTTTCTTTGTGCTGCTTGGCTCTTTCTGTGATCCTGACCTTGATGGTGTCGATTACGGCCAATGTACTATCGCGGTCATAAATGACTTTGACCGCATCGTCTACACGGGCTACGACAACAGCAGGCATATTCGTGCCGTTGTTGCAGTAGACCGCTTTTGTGCCTCCACCCCAGACAAGCAATCTGCCCTTGATGGTAACATTATCGAGCGTGATTTTTCCATCCGCTGCGCCGCAGCCGATGATAAGGTCGCCGCCCACGGTCATGTCTTTCAATTCAATGTCAGCAGTGCGAATCAATACGCTGCCCTTGATGTCCTTGTCGTAGTTGCCTTTTGTGGTGATGTACGTGCCGATAATGTTATGGAAAATCTGTGCAAATTCTGCGCGGGTGATATTGTCCAGCGGCGCAAGAATTTTCCCTCTGCCGTGAATATAATCGGCACCAACCATCGCGCGCACATAGGGCAGCGCCCATGTAGAGATTTTGTCACGGTCAGAGAACGCGGACAGATCCGTTTTTGCGTATGCGTCATAGTCCAATTCCAATGCTCTTGCCACGACAGTCATCGCTTCTTGTCTGCTGATCGGCGCATCTGGGGCCATTGCCGAGTTACTGTGCCCGTTGTAAGTACCCATCTGGACAGCCATTGCCACATCGTCGTAATACCATTTGGATTTGGATACGTCCGTGTACTTGGAAATGTCAGCTTTGACATAGCAGCCGAACGAGCGGTTGATGATTGCCGCCATTTCCGCGCGGGTCATATCGCCATTCGGGTCAATAATGGTGCTGGACTTGCCGTAAAGCAAACCGTTATCCACGGCCACGCTGACCGCTTCGGCATACCACGATTTTGCATCGTAGTCCTTAAAATCCGTAGCTTTCCGCGTCGTGGTGTTTACCGCGGATACGGAAACTGCCAGCGACAAACACGACGCTACGGCGAGAATCATTGCGAGGATTCTTTTGTGTTTCATTTGAAGTCCTCCTTATAAGACACGGGGAAGGCTGCGCCTTCCCCGTTGAATGAATGGATCGTGCTTATCGATACTCAACGGTATCCCATGCGATGATGAAAAGTACGCTTGCGATGGAAACGTTGGTAACAGCCTCAGAAACCGGAGTTACAATGGCATCATAGGCAATACCGATGGAGTTGGCAGTCTGGTCACCCACGCCGCTCATGTAGCAGCCCTCAACAGCAGCATCCAGAAGGGTCTGCTTGCTGGCGTTCTTGCCGTCTGTTGCTGCTGCAGCACCGCCGCCGATGGCAAGCTGGAAACCGAACTTGTTGCTGTTGACCTTCTCATGTGCCAAAGATGCCTTGTCACCGAACGCGGCCAGCGACCAGCCCTGCGCGGCCTCGATGCTTACGGAATCGACCTTGACTGCACCGAAAGAGTTGTTGACGATCTTGGCATCGGTCGCAGTGGAAACGGTACCGTCAGTGCCAACGGCGACGGGCAACACGGTCGGGACGCTGACGCTCATTTTGGTGGCCGCCGGATCGCCGTCAAGGCTGCCATCGGCCGTGCTGGACAGCGTGACAGAGGACGTGCCCGTGCCGCCCGAAGCGTCAACGGTGTTGGCGGCAGATGCGGAAATGGCGAGGGAGGCGAGCATGCAGATCGCAAGGATGAGGGAAATGATCTTCTTAGTGTTTTTCATGGTGTTTACTCCTTTTTTATAATAGAATTTCAGTTTTTAATGGTGATTGTGATGATTGCCCCGGCTGTGCCAATGATTGCACCAGATTCCGGGTCCAGGTTGTGAAAATATGCGGTACATTCGTATGTACCAGCGGGCAGGTCAACATCCAGCCGCGCACGTTCGATTTTGCTGCCAACGGCGATAGCGCCGGATTCATAAATCTGTTCGCCCGTATCATTGCGGACGATCTGAACCTTTTGCGGATAGTTATTGATGCTTTCGTTGACCAGCATCAAATTTCCCTCCACTGTGCCGTTTTCAAAGTAAGGCGCAGTGTTCATCGAAATATTGATCATGCCCTCCGAGACCTTGTTGTTCAACGCCGCTTCGATTTCCTCCGGCGTCATCTGATCCCAGCCACCTTCAACGGCGCTGGAATCGTAGACAATCCCGGCCTTGGCACGCGCTTCTTCCTTTGTCATAGGAGAACGGAGCGTGACGATGATGAAAATGATTGCGCCGATGGCAACGGCGGCGAGGACGCCTGCGCCGATCCAGACGGCGGTGCGCGAGTTGGACTTGTGCTTGGGGTGGTAATTCATGTGTGAATCCTCCTAGATTAAAATTGTCAGGGCGGCACCACCAAACGGTGCAGTAATGCTCTGTGGTGCATATCAGCGTGTGGGGGCAGGCTTGCCCGGACGCAGAATGTCTTTTTTCTGCTGTGCGTGAATTTCACGCTGACGGCGATCCTCCAGCGCAGAATAGATACTTTCCACGATTTCGATTGGCTTCATAGAAACGTCCGGAAAGTATTTTCGCAGTCGGTCGCCGCCCAACGTAACCTTGGTCGCGTACATATTGTCGCGCTGCGAATTGAACTCAATCGGTTCTTCGTCCGCCGCTTTGGATTCGCTCGGCTGCTTGCTCTCCGTATGGAGTGGAATAACGTTGTCTGCCTGCGCTGGCGCAACTTCCGGCTTTTCCGTTGTCTGCATTATAGGCGGTTGCAAAGTGTTTTCCTGTTTCGGCGGCTCCGGCATGACCGGCTTCACGTCCGGTGGTGTTGGTACTGGCGACGTGCTGGGCGTTACCATGGACGCGACCGGGAACGGAGGATCTGGCTGTGCCGGAGCTGGCTTCGGCGGTTCAGGCGGTTTGACCGGCTGGAGGTCTTTATCCTCCAGAATATCGCGCATCGTCTTGTCGTCCAGCTTGCCGCCCTTTTCCGCATCGCGCAGGCGCTGTACCCGTTTGACCGTTGGCTTGAGGTTAATTCCCATTAAATCGATGACGGCGTTCTGGTGTTCAGGCTTGAGAAAGGACAGCGCCGACGCAATGGATAATTCCAGCGAATTATCATCTACCGCATCGCAGACCGCTTTGGACGCTTCGGAAAGACGGATGATGCGATTCAGCTTGCTCGTGCTGATACCCATTTCCTTTGCCAGCATTTCGTCGCTGTTCAGCTCATCAGCGCCGGGCGCGCCGCGCTTTTTTCTGCCTGCCTTGCGCTTCATGGCAGTCATTTTGTTCCGCAATGTACGCGACAAATCGTAGGTAGAGATGTGCGGGCGATGCAGGTTGCTGTCCGCGACGAGGATCATGGCGTCGTTGTCGTCGATTTTCTGGATGATAGCCGGAACCGGATAATTCAGCTCCCGCGCGATCATGTGCCGTCGCTGGCCGGAGAGGATTTCCAAACCGCCTTTGGGGTTGATTCTGGTAAGTACCGGGTCTTTCACGCCGTTCAGCTCGATAGACTTTTTCAGCTCCTTGTAATCGTCACTGGTCACATCGACAGAAACAGTGTTGAACTCGGATTTTTCCAGATACGCCGGGTGGAGCGTAATGAAGTAGGATTCGCCATCCTTCGGAATGGGCAAGTCCTTCATTGCCTGTTCGTCCGGGGGCATCAGTCGCTCGTCAAAAATCTTTGTGATTTTCGTGCCGGAAGGACCCAGCGCAGCAGGACCGGGCATGAACGCCGGGGCCGGTTTGACCTCTGCGGCATTTTTCATTGGCGTCGGCTGTTTGGTCGGCGGTTTGCCGTCTGTGTCAGATTTTTCCGTAGGCGCAGCCGTTTTTGGTTTTTCCTCCGGCTTCTTCGGTTCCAGTGCCGGTGCGGTTTTTACCTCGGCTGGCTTCTCAGGCGGCTTTGGTGGTGCGTCCGATTTCTTATCGGCTGCATCTGCTTTTTCCGGAGACGGAGCCGCTTTCGGCTTTTCTTCCGGTTTCTTCGGTTCCGGTGCCGATGCGGTTTTTACCTCGGCTGGCTTCTCAGGCTGCTTCGGCAGCGTGTCCGATTTCTTGTCGGTTGCATCTGCCTTATCCGGAGACGGAGCCGCTTTCGGCTTTTCTTCCGGTTTCTTTGGTTCCGGTGCTGGCGCGATTTTAACCCCAGCTGGCTTCTCAGGTTGCTTCGGCGGTGCGTCCGTTTTTTTACCGTCTGCATCTGCCTTTTCCGCAGGTGGAGCCACTTTCGGCTTTTCCTCCGGTTTCTTCGGCTCCGGTGCTGGCGCAGGTTTTACCCCGGTTGGCTTCTCGGGAGATTTCAGCGGTGCATCCGGCTTTTTAGCGTCTGCCGCTTTATCCAGTGCCTTTTCGGGTACGTCGCGCTTTTTGCCGATCTCGCTCTCAGACAGCAGTCTTCCGGGCGGTGTGCCTTCGCCTTTGTGCCGAAAACGAAAATCTTTCGCTTCTTTTTCCGTCATATCGTAGACGAACGCGGGGATTTCCGTTTTCTTTGCAAATTCGCTTGCTTTGCGGCGGCGATTGCCGGAGACGATCTGAAACTCTCCGTCCTCGCGCTGGCGCAGGATAACCGGCTCTTGCACGCCTTTGAGAACGATGCTGCTTGTCAACGCTTCGAGACTTTTCTGGCTCGGCGGTGCGAAGACGCTGCCTGGCAGGTCATGGATTTTGGCAAGGGGAATCTTGACAGGCTTCATTTCCTGTCTTGTGGGGTCGCGGGCTTTTTCTTCTGTCATGTGTTACCTCCAAATGATTTTTATATCAAAAAATACGTCTCACCGTGAGATTCATTTCTACCGTAAGACTTATTTTCTGCGAAGATCATGCCGCACCTGGGCGGAATAGAAAAAGCCCATCGTCGTCGGCGCGTTGTATAACGCGGTCAGAAGATAGGCTTTGATATTATTGATTTGTGTCGTGGTCGTTCGCAGGCTGTCCAGAATGTAGGCAACGTGCATCTGGGTGAGCTGCCGGAATCGTTCCTTTATGACTTCGATGGGGATTTGCTCTTTACCCAGCCGGACAGCGTCGGCGGTGCTGCTCTGGATTTCAGAAATCAGCTCCACCAGCGCGTCCACGTCCTCAGCGGCGTACTGCGTACAGAGCGCGTCATATTCGATTTGATTTCTAACGCTCTCTTTCAAACTCCATCGCTCGATCAATCGCGCTCCATTCCCCGGCGGTTTTGCGGGAGAGATAGATGGATCAGGATAACTAGATTCAGGATAATTATTATCAAGATAACTTGGGTCGGAAAAACCGACTTCTTGAAGTCGAGGTTTCCGACCTTTAGAAGTCGGGATTTCCGACTTCTGGAGGTCGAGAATTTCGACTTCTGAAATGGGCGCAGGAATTTCTTCTTTCTTGGGCGGAACTTCGCGGGTCGTAAACCGCTTGACGTATATTTTCGTCGGCTTGCCCTGACCTTGGCGAACGCGCTCAATCAGACCGGCACCCTTGGCCTTGTCCAGCTCAGCCAGCAGCTTCATCGCCTTGTCACGTCCGCAGCAAAGATCATCGGCAATTTCTTCGACCGTGTAATAGATGAACACGCGCCCGTCCTCATCGTACCAACCGTGTTCCTCTGATAACCCCATGCGGTCGAGCATCAGGCCGTAAAGCAGCTTCGCGTCGGTGGAGAGCGTTTTGAATTTCTTGCTGCGTACCAACAATCTTGGAATCCGGAAGTAACTGAACTGCTCGGATTCGTCGCCGTAGAAATAATCTGATACGATAACCGCCGCCATATTCGCCGCTCCTCTCTCTGTTTGGGGTTAATAATCTATGTGATAGAAAAAGCACGATTTGATTTCTTGCCAAATCGTGCTTTTTCGTAATCAGCAGGTCGCCGGTTCAAGTCCGGCCACTAGCTCCAGAAACCAGCAGAAATCGTAAGATTTCCGCTGGTTTTCTCTTTTATTTGTTCGAATTTTCAGGTGTCAAAACCGCCTGACCCACACCGTGACCCACACGGCGAAATGTCCAGAGAGCGTCGGAGAGGATGTTTGTCTTATCCTCTCCGACGCTCTGTGTTTTTTGCTGCTTGTTCACATCAACTGCGCCATGAAATTGCCCATCTTTTCGGCGGCACTTTCCTGCATCTGCCGCGTGACGTGGGTATAGGTTCGCAGCGTGAAGCCCGCGTCGAAGTGACCGAGCATACTCGATACCGTTTTTACGTCCACGCCATTCTGGAGTGCCAAGGTCGCGAATGTATGTCGCAAGTCGTGAAATCTTAGGTGTTCCAGTCCGGCGTCTTTCAGAATTTTCTTGTGGATGTTGACTACCGAATCCGGATGGTACATTTCGCCTGTCTTGGGTGACGGGAACATCCATGGGCTGCCGGGATGCTTTTGGTGCTCTGCGACCAGCAGCTCGACAGCGTCCAGCGGAATCGAGATTTTGCGGATGGAGTTTTCCGTTTTCGGCCGCGTGATATCGGGTTCGCCTGCATTGTTTCGCCCTGCCTGTTTGCTGACGGAGATGGTTTTGTTCTCAATGTCCAAGTCTGACCATTGGAGCGCGACCAGCTCGCCCTTGCGTAAGCCGCTGATGAGTTCGAGATAGAACATGGGCAGGACACCACGCTGGTCGGCGGCGGTCAGGTAGGACTTGATCTGCTCCGGCGGCAGGATCTTCATTTCGTGCTTCGGAATTTTCGGCGGTACGCAGTCGTCTGCTGGATTTCGGACGATCAGGCGCTCTTTGACCGCGCGGACGAGTGCGTTGTGCAGCATCGTGTGGATGCCGCGAATCGTCGAGTCGCTCAGCCCTGGCTGCTTGCCTTTCTGTGCTTCTCTTAACCGACCGTGCTCCTGTAAATCCTTGTACAGCCATTGCAGGTCACGTCCGGTCAGCTTTTTCAGCGAAATATCCCCAATACGCGGGACGATATGTAGCTCGATTCCACGCCGGTAGTATTCGGCAGTCGAGAATCGCAGGTGTGGCTTTGCATATAGCTCATACCACGTTTGCAGCCATGTACCGAGCGTGTACTCGTCCGCGCGTCGCACATCGACGGCTTCCGCTTCCGCGACCGCCTTTGCCAGCTTCTCTTTTACCTCTGCCTGCGTTTTGCCGAGGACGTTCTTAATCAGCCGCTTTCCGGTCTTTTCATCATATCCGGCAGTATACCGCCCCTCCCAGCGTCCATCCTTGCGCTTGCGGATGTTGCCTTCACCGTTTGCCCGTTTCTTTGCCATGTCTGTGCCTCCTTCGTTTTGGTAGCACAAACAACTACCACAGAACCGGCACAAAGTCTACTGATTTTTTCTGAAGACCGGAATATTTTTTAGCTGCTTTCACTCACGTCGGAAATCCCTATTCTTTGTTTACTGCGGCGCAGTTTTTGCACTCCAGCGCTAAAATATAAAAACGCTCAAATAGTGCGGAGTTTGAGACATACGCAAGGGCCTGTTATAATTTTTATAAAATTTCTTTTGCATTTTTCATCCCTTTGGGTACTCTCATTCGTTATACTGACAGAAAAGGCGGTGGAATACAGCGATCATGTACTGGTGCGTGAGATCAAAGGCGAAGATAAGGGCGCACTGGAGCTTTTGACCTGACGCTGGATGCATTTATCGCAATGATGCAGAACATCGGCGGCCATGCGGTGTATTATTTTCTTATAAATCAGACTTTGAGATTTGGAGGCGTACCATGAGAAGACAATTTGCCGTTATCCTTTTATTAATCAGCATTTTATCCTTATCTGGATGCCATAAAGAACCATCCACTCCGAATGCTCTTCTTCCCTCCATCATGTACAATGGTGAGATTTATTGCAGCACAGGTAAGCAGATGCCCGGTGAGGTGGCCGAAGACGCAATCATTGGAGAGATTACATCTACTGTTCCACTATCTCAATGGCCAGAGGAGGACGGACAGGCAAACTTCGATATTCTAGGCGCTGCTTATGCAAACACCTCCGATGGGATTGTTGTTTTCATCGATAACGAATGGACGCTTTTTGAGAAAAGAGAAATCAGCAAATAGCTTCTGACTTTTAAGTGGACGCCTGCGGGCGTCCATTTTCTTTTTTGGGGCCTAACCTTTTCAGTAGCGTCAAAATATAAAATATCAAACATTGCAGTTGGAAACACACGCAAGGGTCTGATATAATTTTATAAAATTTCTTTTGCATTTTTAATCCCTTTTGACACTCTCGTTCGTTATACTGACAGAAAAGGCGGTGAGGCGGTGGAATATAGCGATCATGAACTGGTGCGCGGGATCAAAGGCGGAGATAAGAGCGCACTGGAGCTTTTGGTTCGCCGCTGGTATCCGCGAATTTACGGATATGTTTTCAAATTGACCGGGCATGAGCAGGACGCTTATGACTTGACGCAGGATGTTTTTATCGCAATGATGCAGAGCATCGGCAGCTATACGCCGTGGAGGAAATTTGACAGCTGGCTGTTTACGATCGCGCATAACAAGTGCATGGACTACTTTCGCTTTCGACAGAAAATCGTTCAGGTGGAAGACACCATGTTCGACCGACCCGATCCGGCTGCCTCGCTCGAAGATATGGCAGCGGTCTCCCTGTCCGTAAAAGCCGCGCTGGAGAAGCTGCCTGCCGCACAGCGGGAGGCAGTAATCTTACATTATTTCCATCAATTTACCGCAAGCGAGATCGCGCGAATGACGAACACACCGCTGCCGACGGTCAAATCACGGCTTCGTGCCGCCAGAAATACACTCTCAGATAAACTGCGGGAGGACTTCGAATGAACGATCGAATGGAACAGGAAATCCGCCGCACTATTTTGCGGCTACAAGCGTCCATGCCGGAGCCGAGGAACCGGCAGACGCCGGTCTTCACGCTGCTGCGGATCGCCGCAGGTGAAATAAACGCGGGCCTGCTGCTTGGGCTTTTCGCGGGTGCATTGATTTTCGGTCTGCTCAGCGTCAGGGCTTTGTCCATGCCGATGCTGACGATTTTCTGTACCGCACCCATGCCGATGCTTCTGCTGTTTCATCGGTACGTGCTCGCCAGTAACCAGAACATGCGTGAATTGGAAGCTACGTTTCCGTATTCCTATCCGGAAATGTTAGCTGCGCGGTCCGTCGTGATCTCATGTTGCATGTTCGGTGCGCTGCTGCTGCTTTCCGTGACGCTGCACGTTTCTGCGGGGGAGGATCTTCTGCGGCTGGCGCTCTGCGGCGCGGTACCGGGCATCTATTTATGCACGCTGCTGCTGTTTCTGTCTGCCAGACTCCGTAATCCGGAAGGGCTATCCCTGCTTGCGCTCGTCTTCTGGGCGGCGCTCTGCTTCCTCGTGACGGTGCTTCCGTTTGACCGGCTTTTGCAGCTCTGCTCCACCGCCGCCTACGCAGCTCTGGCGGTCATCGGACTGATTTTATACAGCATTCTTATATTCAATGTTCAACGAAGGAGGGAGCATTATGACATGGCTCATATCGGATGAAGCCAGAAAGCACCGGGCGTTCCGCGAGGTCTGGGTCGCGTATCTCCTTGGCGGGTTGTATCTGCTGCTGGGGCTATACACGGAAATTTCGGACCAGAATTACAGTGTGCGCTATGATGCACAGCAAAAGTGGTGGTTTGTTCAGCAGAATATCCGCTCCTATGGCGCGACGCTGACGGCGTTTCTGCTTGCGGTCGGATTGCCGCGGCTGGTCTGCTGCGAAAAAGAGTACCGGACGGACGATCTGGTCGGGACGGCAGCGCTTGGTCGACGGTGCACATGGAGAGCGAAAACAGCGTTTACGGTCCTCTATTGCGCGGCCGTTGTTTTCATCGTCGGCGCAGCCAGTCTGCTGGTAAACGGCGGCGCGTTTGGGTTCGAAGGTGCCCTCTCCCCTGTTGCCAGATGCGTGTATTTTGCGGATACGGCGCTGCCGCCGATGTCCAATCTTGCGTACTGTGCGCTCCAGTATGGCTTTCTGCTTCTGGGCGCGTTATACTTCGCCGGGTTTATCCTGATCGTCGCTGCGCTGACGCGGCGGACGGCGCTCAGTCTGTTCCTCTGCGGCGGAAGCTATTTGCTGTTTTTTGCGTATTCCGCTGTCGGGTTTCATCTGCCGGAGTTCCTTCGCGTGCCGCTCGACGCGCTCTATCGGTTCGGCTTCGGCGGGTATCTGCTGCTGGAGAGCTATTCGTGGACTTCGAGAGGCTTTCCCGGTTTGTGGCCGGACGTGTGGAAGCCAGTCCTGCTGGGGATTGGGATGATTCTTCTGGAGTTTTTCGTCTTTTGGAGGATATGGGGGAGGAAAGCGAAGGCATGAAAGCTGACCTGATTCGCTGCTTCCGGAACCCGCTCTACTGGCTCGTTCTGAGCGCAGGGTTATTCGTCCGGGTCGTCCTCGCCTATTTTGATTTCCAGACCCGCAGCGATGTGTTCTGGTCGCTATCCGCAGAGTTCTGGAATAAGACAGGCTCCGTGACGCTCGGCTTTCTGGTTCTGCTCGTCCTGATCCGGCTGTTTTCCGCAGATCGGGAAACAGGAGCCTTTCCTGTCATTAACAGCACCGCCTATGGTCGGATCGCGCTGTTCCGGAACCGGTTGATTGCCGGGAGCATTGCCGCTTCGGCTGGTGCTGT
>OQWD01000130.1_pt1 | contig 29225 bp, 26 predicted proteins | sample 1691631 | NCBI WGS metagenome assembly OQWD01 (sample SAMN03418283, study PRJEB22391) | human gut metagenome | biome: human-gut; feature: organic feature; material: feces | host: Homo sapiens | place: Italy | collected 2013-04 | reverse complement strand
AGGTGTTGAGCAGCACCTTGATCTTGCCATCGCGTGCGGGCAGGATCTTGGCGTATAGGCTCTTGAACAGTTCGACATCGCCCGGTTCCTTGTCGAGCACGAGGTACGGTTCGTCAATCTGGATCCATTCGGCACCCAGTTCGGCGAACTTGGCCACGACCTCGGCGTAGACGGCGGCGACCGCGTTGATCAGGCCCCTATCGTATTCGAGTTCTTCGGACTGCGGGTTGCGGGCAAGCTTGAGGAAAGTGTACGGGCCGATGAGCACCGGCTTGGTGGTGATGCCGAGCGCCTTCGCCTCGTTGAACTCATCGAACGGCTTGGTGCTGTTGAGCTTGATGTCAGTGACTTCATCGACTTCCGGCACCAGGTAGTGGTAGTTGGTGGTGAACCACTTCTTCATAGGCAACGCGGTGACGTCGCCCTTGTCTCCCTGGTAGCCGCGGCCCATGGCGAACAGCGTCTCCTCGGGATTGTCGAAAGCGAGACGCTGGTAGCGCTGCGGAATGACGTTCAGCAGGATGGCGGTGTCGAGCATTTGGTCGTAATAGCTGAAGTCATTGCTCGGAATCAGGTCGATTCCTGCTGCCTGCTGCAACTTCCAATGCTTGGCACGCAGCTCCTTGGCGGTGGCGCGCACGTCGTCAAGCGCGGCGGCACCCTTCCAATAGGCTTCGATAATCTTCTTCAGCTCGCGGTTCTGGCCGATGCGCGGGAAACCGGAGACGGAAGTGAGAGCGGACATGAATCCTCCATCTGATATAAACAATGCAACCCGCTCAAGCTATCACAAATCGTCTTGCTATAAGACATTAAGAAAATTTGAGTGTCGTTATAAACTGTCCTTATAACGACCGATGTCCCAAGCCGTTCTCCAGACTGCTTTTTTGTGCAGAGTGTCACTCAGAATAGACTCTAATTTTACGTTTCCCCTGTATGATACACCCAGGAAACAGAAAAATGCCCCTCCCCCAGCCGTAGCCGGGAGAGGGGCGATGTGTGTTTTAAGCGTTGCAGACGGTCATGTTAGCAACGCTTAATTCTGGTTTCGGCGCAGCGGAGTGTAAGCCACGCCTGATCATGCGGTCACTGGCTGTCGGTGACGGTGATCTTGAGCTTGTCGAGCTTGGCCTTGACAGCGCTCTCCACAGCGGCGGCGATTTGGTCGGGGTCGGCGCCCTTGGATTCGGCCAGGGTCTTGACCGCCTCGGTCAGGGCGGTGACCTGCGTGATCAATTGGCTGGTCTTCGAGTCGATGCCGGCCACGCGGTCGCCCAATTTTGCACCACCCTGCACCGGCTGTTCCACGACGAGATTGCCGAGTGCAGATGCGTGGGTGGTCTTGTCCCACTGCGAGAGTCGGAAAAGCTCCTTCTTGGTCGCGTTCGCGGCCGCGTCCGTGCCCTGCACGCGATCACGCATCAGGACGCCGTTCTGTCGAAAATTCCACACGTCTTCAGCTGACATGTCGTCTCCTCTCAATAATTCGTTTGCTCTCTTGATGATTCTGTCCACCGGCAAGCCGTTCGTGCACCTGTCGGGACACCCGTAGTGGTCCGTGCCGGGCACCTCTCGATGCAGGACGATATTGCCCGTGCGGTTGCCGCTGGCGTCGTGCCAGAGGGTTTTCCAGCCGTATCGCTTGGCGATGTCGGCGCACAGCTTGGCCGACGCCTCGACCTCGGCGTCGGTGACGGGAATGCCGTCCATGCCGCCCTCATGCTCGATGGTGATGCCGGAGCAGTCGGAACGCCAGTTGGCGTCGGCCCACGAGCCGTTTTCCTCGCCGACCCACTGGTAGACGCTGCCGTCACCACCGATGCCGTAGTGCGAGGCGGCGCGGAAGTCGGAGCTCATGAAGCACGAGTCCGTGCCCGTAAGGCGGCCGACCATGATGTGCAGGGTGATGTGGTCGACATGCAGGCCATTGCGCCCCTGGTAGTGATTCGGGCTGCCGCGCCATTTCGCGAAGCTTGCGCCGGTCATCAGACGGTACCGCCCGGCTCGAGATCAGCGTCAGCTGCCGTGGTGTCGGCGGTGGCCGTGGCGGTGTCCGTGGCGTCCTTCGGCTCGGTCCTGGCCACGGCGGAAGCGGCGCTCAAGGCAGCGCTCTTCGCGGCGGTGATGCCATTCACCACACCCTCCTTCTTCAGCGCGTCCACAAGCTGCTGACCAGCAAGGGAAGCGCTGGTGATGTTCTGGTTCTTCCACCAGCCGTAAATGGTTCCGGCGATGCCGATGACACCGAAGATTGAAGCGCTGACCTGCTCGTTGGTGAAAGGCAGCGGATTGATGCCGGCCAAGGACAGGCCGGCGTTGACCAGAGCGTAGAGCGTGACCACGATGGTCACTCCGGCCTTGACACGTTCGCCGGTCAATCCCGGCAGATTATTGGTGGTGGTGTTTTTGGTGGCATGGTCTGCCATGATTGCCTCCTTCAGGCATAAGGAAAGGCCACCTCCGGGGAGATGGCCTTGAAAAATAGTTGATGCGTCTCAGCGCATGTGTGCGCCGTGGTTGAAGACGAGGATGAGCGCGCACAATGCCAGCCATGCGACGGCCGCGATGAGCATTGTCATTGTCATTCGTCCTCCAAGGTCTCCGGCGCCACGTCCGCACGCAATTCGTCCGGCAGATGCGGCTTCGGATGATTCGCCAGAAAATCCGGCTCGATGATCTCGCAGAAGGTCTGAAGCCAGTGGAAAAGGCTGCGGGTGTAGGCCGCTAGGGCGAAATATTTCCGCTGCTGCGATTCCAGGTGCTGTATTTGTTCCTCCTGCGATTCGACCTGCTCGCGCAATGGCTTGATGACCGAATCGGTCAGGATGTCGCATGCCTGGGCGGCGATCTGCGCGGTGTCCTTGCGACGGCTGGAGATGGCGCCGATGATGGCTCCGACTCCTCCGCCGCCGACCAGTGCGACGATCACCGCCGTCCAGAATTCCTGGCTTGAGAAGAGGTCGAGCGGTGGCATCAGTCCTCGGCTCCGTCACTGCGCCATGTCTTGATTTCGGTGACTTGTGCGAGCTGGGTGGCGGTGATGGTCTCGCTGTCCTTGGTGTCCATGTCCGCGATGGTGGCCTCGGTGGCCTGCCGGTCCGTGAAGGTCGCGGTGACGCCACGCTGATAGTCAGTCCATGTCTCGCCGTCAGCGTCCTTGTGGTCGAATGTCAGGCCCAAGCGCAAAAGCTGGTAGACGATGCCACTCTTGGGTGGGCGCAGGTCGAGGATGCCGTCCTGCACGTCGGCAGCGGCGGCATTGGTAGCGGTGGTTTCATCGGTCATTTTTCCTCCTTGTGTTATCTGGTCACGATTTCGCGGCCGTCGATGTAAAGCTTGCCCGCGGCCGGTCCGGTGGCGAGCGTATGGTTCCCTGCCCATTTCAGGCTCCAACCCGCGGCGGAGAGTCTCAATCCCCAGCCCTGGTCGTTGGTGAACTGCAGGCCGCCGGCGCCGATGGAGATCTTGCCGTATTTCACAGTCTCGATGTTCAACCCACCCGAAGCCGAGCATTCGATGCTCGACCTGTCCGGAGCGGTGATGCCGACGCCGGACTTGCCCACCTGGATGTGGTAGGTATTCGACGTGTCGGCGGTGGGCTGGACGGTGATGTTGATGCCATCCTGCGAAAGCGACAAATAGCCACTGCCGGTGCCGTCATCACCAGTCACCTGGAATCGATGCTGATTGATGCGCGTCAGGAGATTGCCAGAAGCGTCGAGCAGGTCGAAAGTGCCGTTGGTGTTGACGAGCGCGGAAACGCCGGTGAACTTGCCGTTTGACTGTTTGCCGACGCGCACACCGGACGCGGTGAAGTTGATGCAATCCTCAAGGCTTCCGACGCGGGATTGCGCGTTGGTCGCGTGCGAGTCGGCGGTGTTGGCCTTGTTCTGCGCGTTCTGCGTCTCCACCTTGGTGGAGAACTTCACGTCCAGACTGTTGTTGTTCTGGGTGATTTTCGACGAGATCTCCTGCGTGACGCCGCTCTTGGTGGCGTAAGTGCTTGCGACGGTGCTCGTGATGCTCTTGGTGCTCGCAGTGATGTCCGATTTCGTGGCAAGCCCGGAACCGTCAGCGCCCTTGTAATTCTGCACGACGCCCAAGGCCACGCTCTTGGCCGTCTGGTCGACATACGACCTTGTGCTGAGCGTGTCGTAGGCGAGGTCCTGCGCGGTGCCCGACGTGGGTTCCGCGTCCTGGATCCTCGTGCCACCGCAGTTCGGCCCATCCTGCCACGACTTGTAGTCGCCCTGCAGCGTGTAATGGCCATTCCAGTACGCCCATGGCAGGTACGCCCAGATGTCGCACGTGGTGGAGCTGAACGCCATCACCTTGACCTTGACATCGTCGGCGTTGCGGATGCGGCTCACGGAGACGCCGAAAGCACTCGTGGCGGACGCTGACTGCTGCCATCCGTCCTTGACGAAGATCTCGAACTCCGCGTTCTGGGAAGCCTGGCCGTTGTACCCGTCGCCGGAGTACACGTGGATCAGGACGCTCGAATCGTCCCCATTACTGGTGAGATGGCCGAGCTTGACCCATTTCGCCTTGCCGGCCGCGCCGGTCAGCGTGAACATACGGGTCGCGCTCTTCCTCAACGCCTCGGTCGCGGCGAGGGTCGTGTAGGTCTGGCCGACCGTCGATTTGATCGAGGAGGCCGACTGGTCGATCCTGGACTGCACCTCGGCTTTGGTCGGATAGTCCCCCTTGGTCTGGTAGGTCTTCGCCACGCTGGTCTTGAACCCGTCAAGGTTCTGTTCCAGGCTGCTGACCCTGCTCGTGTCGGCCTTGCCGCTGATCTTCTGCGACAATGTCGTATTGATCTTGTCGGCCTTCTGGCTGACCTGGCTGATGGTGGTCGTGTTGCCCTGCGCGGTCTTGGCGACCTCCTGCACCTTGCCTGTGATCTCGTTTGCCTTCTGCGTCAAGGCACTGGTGGTCGCATAGCTGCTCATACCACTCTTGGACTGGTACTTCTCCGCAACCTCACTACGAATCTGCGAAGCCGTCTGCGTCAAACTGCTGTTGGTCGCATAGTCTCCGGCCGACTGGAGGTCGGACGGGCAAGGACTGTATTCGGTCGGCCGGGAGCCAAGCTCGAACTTGAAATCCTTGAACTTGACCTGATACGCGGCGGATGCCGGTCGCAGTCCGATGTGAGACTGGTCGAAGATATCGACCTTGCCGGTGTTCTTCGCACTGGTGTTGCTGTAGGTTACCCACAGTCGTATCCACTGTTTCGCGGGGATGGAGCAGGCGACGGCGCCATTAGTAGTAGCAGCAGTAGTAGTAGGCTGCACCCCTCCTCGCCAGCCATCGTTGTCGTTGCCGTTCCACGCGGCTACGGATTCCGGCATGTTGTTTATGTCCACGACGACCGTGGCGGCGATTTCGCTCCACACGTCGAACGAGATGACGCACTGGCGGCCATACGGTGTCTTCAGATGGGTGGCGTGTCCCGGAGTGACACTCGCGCCCCACGTGGCGTTCGCGTTGGTCGGAACCGTGCCGGTTATCACGCCGGACGAATCCTTGCTCGCATTGGACAGGCTGATGTTGTATGGGTTTGATTTCGGGCAGAGGTTCGTCCCGCCGATCTGCAACGAGTTGAAATCCGTCTTAGTGGTATAAGTTTCACTAACAGTCGTCTTGAATCCATTTAGATTCTGTTCCACAGTAGAGGCTTTGGACAACGCATTACTGGCTGTAGTGCTTACCTGACTGATAGTGGCCTTATTGCTGTCAGCGGTATTCTTAGCTTCATTGGCTGTCTTGACGGTCGCATTGAGTGTCTTACCCTGTTCCGTGATCTTGGTCGAAAGACCGCTGGCGGCCTGCTCCACACTCGTCGCCTTATTGAGGGCGCCAGTGGCGGTCTGGGAGACTTTTGATACTTCGGCGGTGATGCTGCCGGAGGTCTGCTTCAGCGCGCTGGTCGTGGCGTAGGCGGACATTCCGTCTTTGGTCTGGTAGGTCTTCGCGACAGTGGATTTGAAACCATCGAGGTTCTGTTCCAGACTGCTGACACGATTCACGGCACCGTCAGCAGTGGTTTTGACCTGTGAAATGGTCTGTTTATTGCTGTCGGCGGTGCTCTTCGCCTCGTTCGCAGTCTTGACGGTCGCATTGAGTGTCTTACCCTGTTCAGTGATCTTACTGCTAAGCCCATTAGCAGTCTGTTCCACTGTAGTGGCTTTGGACATTGCACCGTTTGCGGTCTTGGAGACTTCAGTGACCTGAGCTTTAATGGAATTCGCAGTCTGGGTAACAGAACTATTGGTTGCGTAATCTCCTGCGGGCTGAAGGTCCTCTGGGGCTGGAGACCAATCGGTTGGTTTAGTGCCTTTTTCGAGCTTCATCTCACGAATGGTCACGTTACCCTTGGCATTGTCTAGTCGGACAGACATTTGTTTCGCATTCGGGTAATTGTTATCGGTAATATAATAATCAACCGAATACGTCTGCTCTGTTGTTCCGATATTGACCTTGATAATGCTCCCTAGACCCCAAGGCTCTGCACCCCACTGCGCATATGCGGTTCCGCCGGCAGTATCGGATTTTATCTTGAACTGCATATGGTACATGCCAACCGGAAGGTTCTTAAGGCTTCCGACTGCTAGGCTATAGTATGCAACACACTGATTCGCAGCCCCATTACCGGTTACGATGGTCGGAACACTCGTTTTGAGGAGAAGATTCCGTCCACTAATCGTAAGATTATTGAAATCAGTCTTAGTGGTATAGGTCTCAGACACAGTCGTCTTGAAACCGTTGAGATTTGCTTCGAGACTCGTCGCTTTGTCAACAGCGCTTTGAGCCGTCTTCGCATTTGCCGTAATATTCGCGCTAAGAGAATCGGAAGTCGCCTTCAGACTCGTCTGGGTTGCATACAGAGCATCGTTCTGTGCCTTGGTCTGGTAATTTTTCGACAGATTCAGAGTTACGGCGTCAGCGGTCTGCTGCGCCTTGGATGCGGCTGTCACGGCACCATCGGCGGTTCCCTGAGCTTTGGTTACTTCTGCGGAAATGCTATCGGAAGTCGCCTTCAGACTCGCCTTGGTCGCATATATCGTATCAGCCTGGGATTTCGTCTGATAGTTCTTTGACAGATTCGCGGAAATACCATCAGCGGTCTGCTGCGCCTTGGATGCGGCTGTCACGGCGCTATTCGCAGTTGTCTTAACGGACTCGACATTCGCCGTAATGGATTCCGCAGTCTGAGTCAGAGAACTCTTGGTCGCATACGTCTCTGGAATATCGATCTTCAGCTTATCGACATCATCCTGAGCCTTGTTCGCACTGGATTGCGCGGCATCGGCTGCATTCTTCGCTGTGGCCGCATTGCTGACTGCGGTATTTGCCGTCGATTGGGCCTTACCTGCAGCAGTGTTCGCTGCCGTTGCGGATGCCTGGGCATTATTCGCAGAAGTCTGTGCCTTGGATGCATCCGCCAATGCCTTGGTGACATCGGTATCCTGATTCAGCTCCCACGTGTAGGCCTTGCCGTCGTCGGAGCCGAACCGGTATGCCTTACCGGTGGCCTTGTCGTAATAAAGGTCGCCGGAATGCTTCTTCCTCTTCGCGTCGGTGGTCCAGTCCGAAGCCGGCTTGTTCGTCAGTGTCGGGACACCGGTTCCCTGCCAGGATTCGATGGCGTTATCCGCAACGTTCTGGAGAGCAGACAACGCATCTTTCGTTGCATATGTCTTTGAGACCGAAGCCGTGATGGAATCCGAAGTCTGCTTCAGACTCGACTGGGTCGCATAAATCTTATCGGCATCAGCTTTGGTCTGATATTCGGTCCTCAGAGTCGTGCTGATCTGATTGGCCGTCTGCACGGCTGCGGAAGACTGCTTGAGTGAATCGTTTGCGGTTTTGCTTGCTGATTCGGCAGTGGTCTTTGCGGCGGTTGCGGTCTGAGTCGCAGTGGTGCTTTGGGTAAGAGCTGTCTGTGCGTCAGCGTATGCGGATGTGGCGGTAGTCGATGCCTCGGTGGCAGTCTGCTTGGCCTCCGTGGAGACACTCAGGGCACTGTCGGACTTGGTGACGGCATTGGAGACCTTCGTTGTAAGGGTTCCGAGTTCCGTGGTGTGCTGTTCGATGACCGCGTTCGCGGAATCGAGGTCGGATGCGACGTTCTCGGCCTTGGACTGGGCTTCGGCCGCGGCCTGTTTCGCTGCGATGGCCTTCGCATCGACGGCCTTGATGGATTTGTCCAGATCGGCGGTTGATGCATTGGCTTTGTCAGCCGCCTTCTGGGCCGCATCGGCCGCCGACTGCGCCTTGTCGGCGGATGATTGGGCGGCCTTGACGGTGGAGTCCATCTCGGACTTCGCATCCTGGACCTGCCGGGTCAGATCACTTCGGACCTGATCGGCCTTCTTGTCGACGGCCGCGATATTGGATTCCAGTTGGGATGCAGCGGTCTCGAGATCGGTTCGGACCTTGTCGGCCTTGGCTGCGGCATCCTGCGCCTGCTTGCGCGCGTCGTCGATGCCCGCCTGGGCGTCCTGACGGATCTGTTCGCCCTGCTTGATCGCCTCATCCGCCTTCGCGGCGGCGTCATCGGCGGACTGCTGCGCGTCCTGCGCGGCCTTGTCGATTCCGCTCGTGTCCACCAACGGCAACTGGTTGCCGTCCCGGTCGATGCGGTTCGCGCCGTCCTGCGCGCCATCGCCGATGATGACGTCCGTGTCACCGCCTGTAGGGATGCGCACGGTGCCGACCTTGTGCGTCTTCTGAGTCAAGGCCAATCTCATGGCCTTCATCCCAAGGCTCAGGCCGAGGACATTATCATCGGGATTCAATTCGACATGAGAAGCCATGCGTACCTCCGAAAAATTCAGGCCATGGGATCCTCCATGGCGTCGAAAATCAAGCTCACCTTGTCCGATTGGTCGCCGCCCATCTGCATCAGGCGGCAGCTGTAGATGCCGTCCGTGAGGCTGGGGAAACCTTGGATGTCCAAGCGCATCGTCTCGCCCGGCCAAAAAGAGCCGAGCGGATGCAATGGCGTGCCGTCCACGCTCACGTCATTGGCGTGCAATTCGCCTTTGATCTGCATGAGCGGCGCGTGATTCGCGGCAAGGACGCCGTCTGCATGCTGGCGCAGCAGGTTCGCGTCGGCGGCGTCCGTGTCGCTGTAGGCCATCTCGCGGAGCGGGAATGGCTCATGATTGCCGTTGACGAGGCTCAGGTCTTCGGACAGGTGGCAGAGCTGCGCCTTGTCCGTGCCAGAGCCGGACGCGTAGACGCGGTGCACGGCGCCCAAGTGGTCGATGGTCATGTTTTCCAAGGTGCCGCCATACGGGCTGCTGGAAAGCTCGAGGATAGTGTCCTGCGCGATGTTCGGATCCGCGTCACTCCCGGCGAGGAAGTCGAAGCGGATGGTGTCGCCGGAGAGTTTCGGACGCAATTGCAGGTCGGGCCCGTTTTCGACGTTGGCGATCTTGTCCCACACGTCGGAGCATTTGAGATTCTGGATGTCCCAGCTGTCATATTCACGCTGGTGCGAGCCTTGCTCTCCTCGGTAGTGCCAGTCGATGGGCAGTCCGCCGCCCGGCTTGGCGTTGGTGCACAACCAGCCCGCCTCGGCCGCGATGGCGCGCAGGGATAGGTTGCCGAAGTCGATGACGTCGGTGCTCGTACTGCCATTGGCAGTGCCGTAGACTCCCTCGCGCACCAAGTATCTATCGCCGAGCAATCCATAAATGCTGGTCAAGCTGAAATCCGTATCGAGTGGACCGTCCTTCCTCTGGCCTATCAGTCCGCAGAGTATCGGCGTGCCTATCGCATCCTCGGAATCCAATGGACTCGTCCAGCAGAGCGCGATACTGCGCCGGTCCGGCGCTAGGAGCCGTGAGCGTTCGCCTGGCGAATTGGCCGGCACCGCGGTCCATGGCACCTTGAGACCGCTCACCTCGTCCTGTCCCACACCCTTGGATTTCGTGGTGGAAAGCGATGAGTCGGCCACACTGACCGACCAGCTGAAATTCGGCAAGTCGATGGGACACAAGAGCTGTCCGCTGATCGTGTCCACGATATACGCGCGCCAAGCCATGAGCCCTCCTCCTTAGCCGACGTTCACGCCCCTATCCCACACCTCCAAGGTGCGGCCGGGATAATTCTCCTTGCCGTCGCTGTGACAGATGAAATAGACGTTCTCGCCCCACGTGACGCGATGGTTGCGGGTGCGCACGGTATGCCATCCGGCCTGCAATTCGACCAGCGCATTCAAATGCACCTGCTGCCACGCGCGGGACACTTGGAATTGGCCGCCGCCACCGGAGACGTCCTGCCCGTCGACCTGAAAGCCGACATACCAGCAGGCCATCTGTGTGGCGTCCTCGGTGGGCTTCTTGGGATTGTCGTGTCGGCAGGCGGCCGCCGTGGCCGTGTACCTGAGCTCCACCAGCCTGTCGGTCGGCAGATAAAAGCTGGTGTCCTGCTCGAAATAGTCCTTCCCACCGTCGCCCATGTTTGCGGGACCCTCGTAGTTTCGGACGTTACGCGCAATGAGACCCTTGCTCGCGCCGTAGGGCATGGCGTAGCGTTCCGCGCCATCCGTACTGCACGATTTGGTTTGTGTCATGCCGGCGGGCACGAGCATGGCCGCCAAACGCACCACATCGGACGGCACCTGGTCGAGCGGCACGTCTGGGTCAGCGGCCGGCGTGCCCTGAGTGACGCCGAGCACCACCTGATTGTCCGCGTCTCCCTTGTCGAGGTCGTGGGCGCGGAGCCAAATCACGTCGTATCGGCTCAATCCGGCGTTACCGGCGGCGACTGCGGGAGTGGCGCCGCCCGGCCAATAAGCGAGCACCGCCTCGCCCTTCTGGCCGTCAGGCTGAATCAATGCGGTACCGGCGCTCACCGTGTAGGTGAGCCCTGTGCCTCCGGTCACGGTAAGCCCCTGAATGATGCCGTCACTGGCCCACTGGGCGCTGATGATATGCCGATGCACCTGAGGGCTGACGCCCTGCGATTTCGCGTCGGGACGAATGCCTAAAGCCGTGGTCATAAGTGTTGCACCTCCGAATCGGAAAAACGTTTAAATGTAGGTGTCATGGCTTGAGCAGCTGACCCACCCGCTGCCTGCGGTGGCGAGATTGACCGTCAGACTCTTGCCGGCCGGTATCGTCATCCACCCGCGCTGTGATAATCCGCTGGTCACGTCCACGCCGCCCATGGTGGCGGTGCGGGAGCGGGTGTCCAGCAATACTGGTGTGCCAGTGTGGATGGCGCGCGAATAGGCGATGGTGGAATTACGCCCGTCGCACGCCAAGCGGAGCGTGCAGCCATCAGGCCACTCTCCGCACAAGGTGTAGGTCGGATATGCGCGGCTGGTGCCCTGATTCGGCAATCGCATCACCGTCGCACCATCAGACACCACGCCATAGCTCAACGGATACGCGAGCCCGGCATTAGCCGCCCCATAGCTCAAGCCGCCAGCCTGCACCACCGACGCCCGAGCCTCACCAGAATGCGCCAAAGACGACAGGCGCTCCGGACGCTCGAAAACGATGGTGATGGTCGAATCGGCGATGCTGCCGGACCGATAGTCAGGCTGCTGGGTAAGCACCATATATCCGCCACTGCAGCAGGTGTCCTCGGTGCCGTCGACCACGCGCATTCTGACCTGACGGTGCACGAGCCTGCGCACACTGTCCGTCAAAGCGAGCAGCGCGTCACGACTGGAGGCGTTGGCATTCCAATGCAGAGTGACGGTGCGGCTGGCGTAGGAGATGTCATCCTCGCTCACATCATGTCCACCGTCGCCCTGCCCTCGCGCCGTCACATTGACTTTCGCGGCGGGAGTTGACCACCAGCCCTCGATGCCGCCTTTCGCGATGCACAGGCAGTCAAGGTCGCCCGAGCCTTCGAAGCGCACTGGCTCCAAGCCGGAGGCCGACAATTCCGCAAAATAAGCCACATCGGCCTCCTTTATCGCAATTGGTGTCGCGCGGTGCGCACGAGGATGCTCGCATCAGCCCATGGATCCGAGCGTTCGGGGATGTTGACGTTGAGGTTCACGGTCCGATCGCCCTTATCTTTGACGTCGGAGCCGAAGACCTTGAGGATTTGCTCTCGCGTCAACACGAGTTCGGGCTGCTTGGTCTCGTTGGCCACGAGGTGCCGTCCGGGTGGCAGGATGCCGCCGCGATCGTACAGGGTCGGTCTATCGTCTCCGACGATGCCGCCGAGCGCGTAGCCGCCCGCACGATTCATTCCGGCCAACGACCCATACCGATGGATCGCGTAATTGCAGCCGGCATAGATGTTGGCGAGCGGGTCGGTGATGCCACGCGAGCGGTACGGCCCCGCATAGGCATTGAATGTGCCAGGAATGGTCTGCATCAGGCCCTGCGACGGGTGACCGGCCCTCGCGTTGGAGTCCCAATTGTTGATGGCGTTCGGATTGCCGCCGGACTCCTGATTCATTCGGCGTAGCACGGTGTCGGCCCAGCTTGCTGGCTGACCCAATTCCTTGAGCACCTGCAGGACTAGGCTCCTCCAGCGTTCCACGCCGCCACCGACCGAACCATGATATTGGCCCGCCTCGGATTTGCTGGTCCACTTGGATGCCAGGTCGGACGCCATCGACTTGACCTTGTCGACAAGAGCCGTAGCGGCACTCACCGGCAGTCTGCCGACCATCTGGCCGAACTGGCCGCCGCTGATTCCCGCCACCTGCGATTTCACAGGCGTGAGAATCTTCGACGTGACCCAATCCACAGGATTCTTCACAAAGGCCTGAGCTGTCTGGGACAAATCCTCGATGAATTTCTTTGCTCCGGACGCCGCTTTGCCGGCAGCCTTTCCAATCTTGGAGGCAATGCCGCCTTTGGCGAAGCGTTGGACGCCATCAAGACCCATATCCTCACGGACGGCCTGCACGCCATGGTGGCGAGCCAAAGCGTTCCAGCGGTAGACGTTCTCCGCGCCGACGGCCTTAGTCCATTCCGGCACCATCCACGCCTCACCCGGCGAGGTCATGGCCGGAATGGAGTCGACTCCAGGAGCGTAGCCGGGGTTGATTCCTCCGGCCATGCCGCCTGCGGCGAACTTCACCTCGGGCAGGGAGAGTTTCAGTCCGACGGCGCCGGCGACCGAATCCCAGACCTTTTTGATGCCGTTCGTGTAGACGGTGTTGACGACGAAGGCCACCGGAGCCTTAGCGGCCTCCTTGACCTGGTCCCAACTGCTCTTGATCCAATCCTTGGTGGACTGGAACGTCTGGCCGATGGCGTTGACGGCATTGGATATCGGAGATTTGACGTTGTTGTCGAACCATGCGCCGACGCTTCCGAAGATGCCGGCGATACGGTCCTTCGCCGACTGGAATATGCCGGCGAACATGTCGGGGATTCCGATGAAGAAATCGATTATCGATGTCGGGGTGAGTCCCAGCCAGTCGACCAGCGCCTGCCATTTCTGCTGAATCCAATCGCCAGCGGAACCGAAGAAACCGCTAATCGCGTCGGGGATTCCGGAGAAGAAGTCGATTATCGTGGTCGGAGTCAATCCCAACCAGTCAACGACCACCTGCCATTTGGACTGCACCCATTGGCCTGCCTGGTCGAACCAGCCTCCGACCGTTGATGGAATTCCGGAGAAGAAGTCGCCTATCTTCTGGCCGGTTCCTCCAAACCAGTCCTTGACGCCGTCCCAACGGTCCTCGACCCATTGGGCCGCGCCGTCGAACTTCGACTGGATCTTGACCATCAGGTCGCACCAATTGGTGTTGATCCAATCGCCGGCGTCGCCCCATGCCTTCTTGATGCCGGCCAGAGTGTCCTGTTGGGCTTTGACCTGCGCTGCCGTATTGTCGGCCTGTGCCTGCCCTGCCTCGGAGAACGCGCCTTTGATGCCGTTCCAAGCCTTGACTCCGGCATCGCGTTGGCCGGAGCTCATCGAAGCTTGCGCGGAACCGGTATTACCTGCGAACCCCTGCTCGTCGGCTTTCTTTCGAAGGCTTCCGAGTTTGTTCATTCCGGTTTTCGCGGCACCCACGGCCATTGATGGCCAGTTCAGCGGATTCAGGTTGTGTTCCCATGTGGAGTTCTTGATTCCGAGGAACTTGTTGTTTTCCTGTGCGGCCTTGTACCGTTTCTGGTAGTCGGCGTATGACTTGTCGCCCTCGCTGAAACCGGGAATTTTGTTCAGTTGACTCCATGCCCACTTAGGAGTGCCTTTTTCGATGTTCTTCGCAGCTGAAAGCATTGCGGTTCCACCGGCTGCGATTCCAACCTTGCCGACGGTAAGCTTTGACAGCCATTTCGGAGCCTTCAGCCCGCCGAGGAACTTGCCGAACGATTTCAGCGCGTTGCCAGCGGTCTTGATGCCTTTTCCGGCGATGCCGAAGCCTTTGCCGATATCCTTGGCGACACCGAAGATGTTCTTCAGTATCCTGAAGCCTTTACTACCTAACCACAGGTAGATGGCCGTATCGAAGATGGTGCCCTGCTGGTCAGCGGACAGACCGTTCCACGCCTTCTCGATTGATGCGAGCAGGTCGAGCAGTGGCTTCAGACCAGCAAGCGCCACATTGGCGGCTTTCAAGGCCTTGTTCAAGTTCGACTTGTCGCCATCCTTCGGGGTGTTGAAAAATTCACCCAATCCGGGAAGGTTCTTCAGCACCTCGCTGGCGGAGTCGCGGATGCCGAGGAGGCTGTCTTTGAAGTCGATGAGTGTCTGGCGGTCTGCGTTCTCGAAGGCACGGTTGAACTCGTATGAGAATTCACCGGTCTTGATGAAATCGGTGAGACCTTTGTACCCCCACCGAATCCGCTGGTAAGCGTCTTCGATGCCCGCATACGACTTCTTGTCGATGTGGAACGATTCAGCCAATTTTTCGTTGACTTTGCCGGTCTCAACGAATTCCAACGCTCCGGAGACCGCCTTGGCCACAGCCGAGCCGACATCTCCGAATTTCGCCGTAAAGCTGTTGATGACGCCGCTGATGCGGTCGACGCCGAACGCTTCGATGATCTTCTCGATGGCCTTCTGGACGCGGTTTTTCGCGTTCTCCATCGCAGTGCCGATGCCCTGTGTGGCGTCTTTTGCCTGCGTCGTAAATGATGCGTACGGCCCGTAGCCGTCCTTATTGAGCTTGACGAGCGCCTTATTGAAGTCCTCGAAGGTGACCTTGCCACCCTTCATCGCCTCATATAGGTCGTTCTGCTTCGCGTTTGCGCCAAGGATGCTCTTGGCCAATTGGTTCATCTGGCCAGGCATTGCATTGACGACACTTCGCCATGCGGCGGCATCGACCTTGTTCGCGCTCAACATCTGGTTGTACTGTTCGATGGCGTCGGCCTGCAGCACTGTGTCTTTGCCGCCGGCCAGGACGGCATTGTTGAACGCCAATGCGATGCTGGTGGCCTCGTCCAGATTCTTGGTCAACGGAGCAAGCTGCTGGACCATGCCGATCATGCTTGATGTGGTGGTCGGCAGGCCGTCGATGCTGGCGCTGATGCGTTTGATGGCTGCGGCAGCGTCATTCGAGTCGTACCCCAAATTCTTCATGACTTTGGGGAAATTGTTCATCGTGTCGGCGCGTTTAATGGCGCCTTCCACATTGCCGGTGATGATGTTTGAGACTTTGCTGAATGCCGACTGCGCGAACCCGCTGATGGCTCCGAACTTCGCGGCTCCCCACGCGGTGAAGAAGCGTTCGGAATCTCCGACTCCCCTTGCGGCAGTGGTAGTGACGCTTGATTGCATGCTACGGAAGGAATTGATGGCATTGCGCGCCGATGCCGCGGCGGACGCGAAAAATCCCGACTGCTTGGAAGTGCTCGCGTTCAGATTCGTCTGAGCGTCGTGGAGCTGCGTCTGAGTCTCCTTCAGACCTTTGCTGGCGGCTTTGAGTTGTTCCTCAGCCGATGTGACGGCTTCGGTCTTCTGCCTCGCCTTGCTCCTTGCGTCGTTGAGTCGTGCTTGGGCGTTGATGGCCTGTGAGGAGGATTGTCCGCTTTTGACGATGGTTTCCTGCAGTTTGACTTCGGCGGCCTGTACGCGCAGGTCGGCGCTTTTCTGCTCGTCGCGCGCTTTTGCGATCTGCGACGTGCACTGGCTGACCGCCTGCGCGGCCTTCTTCTCAGCCTGCTGCAGGCTCTTGACCTGCTCTGACAGCACGTCACGGCCAGCGGCCTGATTCATGGCGTCGGAGAATTTCTTGCCGGCATTCCGTCCTGCGGAGGTGGCCGCGGCCGTCACACCGTTGTTGAGCTTCGTGCCGAAAGCGCTCAGATTCGGGAGCACATCGATCCATGCGGCTGTGCCGGCCATGAGACCACCTCACTGTTCAGTTTTTCGATTGATCGCCCGTGACAAGCGCCATGAGCTCGCTCCGCTCCTGCGCGTGTAAGGCCTTGCTGTCGACAGACGACTGTTCGCGTTTGGACTCAGCCACCACGACAGCCGGAGGCTTGGTGCGAGGCCTGATGTCATCCTCTTCAAGGGGATGCTCCACAAATGGAGCGCACTGGGTGATGGTTAGCTGGATGTCACGGAGCATGTCGCCCAAATCGTGCAACAGCCATTCCGACTCACTCCAGCCATCACCAGCCAAAGCACGAAAGAAGACGTTGTCCGGCGGCATGTGGATTATCAGCGCATGCAATGCGCGGAGACTGATCTTGCGTTGCCAGAACTCTTGGATTGGGTCACGCGGCGCGTAGACCGCGCATAACGCGGCCTCCAATTCCTCCGCGTGACCATCGCCGTCAAGGAGCTCTAAAGCGTTGTAGGGTTTCCCTCGCTGTCCGTCTCATGCACTTCATCGGCCGCGTCGTCGAGCAGGAGGAAAAGCAGGCTGATCTGTCCGCCGGCCTCGATGAAATCATCCCACTGGGCGCCGAGCAGCGCTTTCGCCAAGTCGAACTGGTCGTCGGACTCCTGCGCCTTCGCGAATGCCTTCTTCTCCTCATTCGACTGGAAAATTGGAGCGTGGATGCGGAATTCCTTCGCATCCGGCTCGTCGTCGATGGTGAACTCGATCCACTCCCGAATCTTCGGGTGGGATTCAAGATACTTCGCCTTCACGGCCTTGAGAGAGCGGACCTTGCGCTTCGTGTTGTTGTCGGTCATTGTTCAATCCTTTCAAAAAAATCAGTGTTCCTTTCGGCGAGAGAAGAAGGGAAAATCCCGCACCGGTGAAAGGAATCAAAAGCCCGGTGCGGGAAGAATCAATGTCAGTCGGCGACCGGCTGTGACTCGGAGGACGCTGCCTGATCGGACACCGGCTGCGACTGGGAGACATCAGCACGAAGCGCGGCACCGGCCTTGGCGATCTTCTCGCCCTCGTAGAACACCTTGCCGGTCTTCGGATCCTGGAAGAAGGTGAAGGTCTGGTCCTCACCCTCGGCGTCGGAGCGGTTCTTGGTGTTGTCGCCCTGATTGGTGACCTTGACGCGATACCCGGCCTCGATGCGGTAATGTGCCGCGTCGCCCACACCGTCCTGACCGATCCAGATCAGGCGGTAGTACGGGAATTCCGTGGTTTTTTCATCGGTGAATTCGAAGCCCTCATCCTTGTTTGCCGGCCACTGGGAGACGGGCAGGCCGTGGGCCAAGGCCTTGACCCATGCGTTCATTTCCAGGAAGGTGAGCTGCAGGGTGCGGGTACGTCCGGTGATGTCGGAACGCACCGGCTCCAGATCCTGCACCGCACTGGTGTCGGCGGACTCGATGCCGCGACTCATCTTCGCGCCATCAGTGCTGATGTAGCCCATCACCTTGAAACCCTCGGGCAGCTGATTCGGTTTGTTGGTTGCGGTGTCGAAGAAAGGATCCGGCATCGCGGTCGAATAGTCGGCGATAGCGAGCAGCTGAGTGCCCCACTTTCGCACGTTTCCGTTATTGTCATTGAGAATGCTTGGCACATCGGTGATGGCGGCCATCATTTCCTCCTTAATTGAAAAATCATTGTGGTCTGGTGTTGAGCGTGATCGTCGCCGTGCAACGGCGCACGTCAGGCATTGAATGACTCACTTCTGAGAATGAGGTGAGCGTTGAGGAGTCGACGTAGCCATATCGGTTTCCATCGCCCTGCAGCTGAGAGAGAGCGGTTTCGACCTTGCTGATGGTTGCGTCCATGGAAGTCCAATCAGCGGCGAAGATGTCGATGTCGACGGCTCTGCCGCGCGTGAATCCATCGGCGGTCGTGCCACCCGGCGCCGGAGAGACGATGACGGCCGGAAGGTTTGCACGCAGATTCTCCGGCACTTCCGCCGAAGCCTTGATCCCCGCCTTGTCTTGCAGCCATTGGATGATGATCGGCATCGGTTGCGGCCATGAGCCGCGAAGCGGAATCGCCATAATCAGCCACCCGCCTCGGCTATGGCGCGGCGAAGGTATCCCTTCTTCGGATAGATCCGTCCGTCGCCGTATTCCTTGGCGTCCGCATGCTCGTCACCGATGATGACTCGGGCATATGGTCTGCGCAGATGCGTCGGCGATTTCGTTCCAGGACGTCGTCCCTGCATGACGCGCACTGATTCGGCATAATGACGGTCGCCTTCCTTGAGGACGATGCGCTTCACGATCGGAGCGATGCGTCTGGCCTTCGCGTTCAGAGCGGATTGGACTGTTGGGTTGGACAGGACATTGCGTTCCATCCATTCCTTGTCGACTTTGAATCCCTTCATGGTCACCTCCCGTCATCGCGGCAGACGTTGACCTGCATGTTCCAGGAAGTTGGTGTCAATCCGCCATCGAGCGCGACAGGATCGCCAATCACTCGATATTCGATTCCCCTGACGATCACCTTGCAATCCCGGAGCGTTCCTTGATAGGAGCGTGGGAAGTAGAGCGACATGGAGACGAGCAATCCTTCCGGATTGACGCTTGTGGCGACATTGTCCTGTGTCGGCGAGCCGACCAGCACGTTGCCTACCGATTCCTCGGACCATTTGCGGATTGGAGTGTTGTAGGCATCCATTCCGGCGATGCTTGGACGGAGCACCTTGACGGTTTCGCCGTGGATCATGGTGCCACCACCTTTCCGGTGCTCATGTCGAGGGCTCCCGCGAGGAGGCGTCGCCTTCCGCCAAGCTCCTTCTCCTCGCTCGGCCACAATCGGAGGTCGCCGGTGGGGTTCTGGAAGCTGTAGGTGGCTTGGAATGGTCCGGCGGTCTCGCTCATGCTGCTAGCGCCGGAGGGAGCGCCATTGGAATCGGCTTCCATGGCGCGCCTAACGGCAGCGCAGCAGATGCGCTCACGGGTGAGGCTGCTGACCTTGTCCCATCTGCGATAGGAGCGGATCAGGTCGGACGCATACGCGATGAGTTTCTTCGCGCGCGTCTTCTCCTCGTCCGTGAGCGCATGCCATGAGGCTTCAAGATCGTCGACACTCGCGAAATCATCCGTGTCGGCCATCATCGGGCCTCTCAGTCGGTCACGGTGACCTTGACGGACGCCTTCTTGGAGCCGTCGGAAGTGGTTGCGGTGACGGTGGCGGTGCCAGCCTTCACGCCGGTCACGACTCCAACGCTCTTATCGGCATCAGCCTTGACGGTGGCGATGGAGTTGTCGGACGGATCCACGCTCCACGTGACATCCTTGTTGGATGCGCCATCCGGCACGACGGTGGCTTTCACGGTGTTGGTCCCTTTGGCCTTGACACCCATGGTTTTCTTGTCGAGGTTCACGCCTGCGACCTTCACAGTGCTGGACGCCGATCCGCCGGCGACAGTCAGGAGCGCGTGCGCCTTCTGATCGCCGTACTGCAAGCCGATCTCGCCGTACAGCTGCACCTTGTCGCTTGCGCCGGTCTTGGCGAGCGGTTCGGCAAAGAAATGACCCTTGCCGGGGATTTCGAGGAAGCGCGGAGCGAGCTGTTCCAGGGACAGGACGAGCAATTGGTCCTTCGGCATGTACGGGTCGAGCATGATGTTGAAGAGGCCGAAGTCGGTCTCGATGGTCTGCAGGTTCACGCCGCCGACGTTGCGAGTCTGCTCCTGATACTTCGCGTCGGTCACGAAGCAGCGGGTCAGTGCGCGCTTGAGCGTGGAGTTGACCACGATGGTGCGCGTCTCGGATTCGCGGATGCCGCCATTGTCCCAGGCCATCTGCGCGAGATCGAGCACATCGTCCGTGGTCAGCTGGGCGGCGGTATGCTCGGTGCTCATCACGTTGGTGGTGATGGCTTCTAGGAGGCCGCGGGTGCTCCGCGCGCTCTGGTTGTCGGCCGGATTGTTGAAATGGCCGGAGATGAAGGATGCCTCCACGTCGCGGGCGATCTGCTTGAGCTGCTGCTGGATCTGCCAGCTCAGCTCGTCAGCGGGGATGGCGGCGCCTCCGACCTGCACGACAGGCATGTTGTCGGTGTTGCGCTGTCCTGTCGCGCCCTGCCGCGTGTAGGAGACCTCGACTGCCTCCTGGTGAATCTCGACCACGTTGTTTGCGTGGAAGCGGGTGCGTTCCTCGCTCTTCGGCGCGTCGGCGCCCTCGAGGCGCTGACGGTTGGCATCGGGGTCGCGCAGATCGTATCCCTGCCATTCGAAAAGAGTGGACGTGGTGGAGATGCCGCCGGTGAGTCCGCCGATGGCGGAGAGCAGCGGCGTGTCCTCGCGGCTTGCGGCGAAAAGCTCGCCGACGTAATTTGGCATATTGTAAGTGTTGCCCTGTCCTGTGATTCCAGGCATGATGTCTTCCTTCCGGATTGGTGGTTACTGGCGTTTCGTGCCGAGCATGATGCTTTTGAGTGTCATGGAGGTCTGATAGTCACCTTTCTTTTCGGCGGCTGCGATCTGCTCCCTGATGCTCATGCTTCCCTGTCCGCCCGGCTGGTTTCCCTCACCGTCGAGCGGATGCCTGCCATTGCCGGAGGCCGGCGGCTTCCCCTGTGTGATGACGAGCTTGGCGACCTTCTCGGCCGTCTTGTCGATGCTTTCCTCGTCATCGCCGGTCACGAGATCAGCGAATTCGGCGGGGATGCCGTGCTTGAGGCAGGCGTTGGCGACAAGGCCGGCGTGCTTCTGCTCCGCCAGCTGTGATTCGAGCTTGCGGTTGGCTTCGGTGGCCTTCTGCAGCTCGCTCTTGTTCGCTTCCTCCTGCTCATCGAATTTCGCGGCCTTGGCTTTCAAATCGTCATAATCGGCATATTTGGCCTGTTCGCGGCGCAGACGGTCCTCGACGATGCGGTTGACATCGCTCTGAGAGAAGGTCTTTTCGCCATCGGACGGAGGCTCGCTCTGCTGACCGTCACCGCCGGGTTCGGCCGGTGGCGCGACCATCATGATGTGACGAAGACGCATGATGAGGGATTTCGGCATGATGAAACGCTCCTTGATGATGATTCCGAATGTTTGAGGCCATCGTGGCCTTTTGACCAGGCATGACGGAGCCAGTGACCGCCCAAAAATGGGATAGTGGCAGGTGCGGGACTCGAACCCGCGTTGTTTCAATGTCGTGGATTTACAGGCCACTGCCGTCGCCACTGGGCCAACCTGCCAAGAATGTGCTAAAATATATGAAGACCGGGGGTCCTCTGCGGCGTTGAAATAAAACGCAATGAGCGGAGGCGTGCTCCCGGTTGTCTCATTTCAATTTGATTTCCAATAAACCTTCACCGTCGAGAATGAAAAGTCTGCGGATTTTCCACTCACGATCGTTGTACTTCTCTAACTGGTGAACAAGCTTGTCTTTACGTTTCGATTGGCCAAGATCTATCACGAAACAGTCCTTGACGACATCGTGATTCTCTTTAGCGCTTCGAACGGCTTTGGTGATACGATCGGCGATCTTGCCAAAATCAGCTTTTGCCAAGGACTTCAATTCGCAAAGCTCGTTTGTTTCGATCCAACGGAAATCATTTGTCGCCGTCCTTTTTTCTATGTCTCTTGGTATCCATTCGACATGGTTCCCAAGATTCTGGAATCGTTCAAGGAACACGATTTCCTGCGGATACAACGTATCGGTGGAGTGCGGAACTCCAACCTTTTCCTGACGCATGTACCATTCGCGATCGGTGACGCCAGCGAGTCCTCGCATTGAAAGCAGTCGTTCCTCGTTCTGCGCATGAGGCTGCTTCCAACCATCAGGGATGGCGGTTCCCGGACGGATTCCATCCGCGTATTTACCCTTATGCTGTCGCATCGCGCGAAGGATATCGTCCACCGAATCGCTTCCGGCCTCATCCCTCGCTTTGAGATAGTCGTCGTACAATTCGTCGGGACGATAGCCCTCCACACGCGGTTTTTCGTCCCACGATGGGACAATCTCGCAGTCGCATGCCGCATGGTACTTGTTGAACAAGCCTCCGGCCTTTTCGGCGCTTGCATAGACGAAGCCGCGTCCGGCGAGCATGGCACAGAACGCGCAGGTATGAAGTCCGGAAGGAACGCGTGCGAACCGGGGCCCATACTTGTCAAGCTTGGCTGCCGACCTGACGGTACTGCGACCGCCGTTACGCACTCCGACCGCGATAAGCCGATTCAGGTACGAGAGATAGGCGTTCGGATCATATCGCTCGTTGCCTTTGAACAGCATGCTTGCCTTCGCCCGAATCATGTCGGTCAAATCGTCATGTATAGGGTCGGCGAGTATCGGCTCGTATTTGTCGTCGAACCATTTCGACCGCATTTGCTTGTACCAGTCGGCTGCTGCGGTCGAACTGATGCTCCCATATTTGTCAATGATGGCGGGAACGAGTTCCAGCAGCATGTCACGCTGCTGTGCCGGTTCCATTCCCTGCAGCTGTTGCCACGCTTGGCCCATCTCCCGTTGTGCGAGGCTCACCGCCGTCTTCTGCGATTTGGTCAGAAGATTGATTTCCTTGCGGCTCGGAGTCCGGTTTGTCATTCCCGCCTCCGTTCATCCCGGCGAGCGCGTTCAATGCGCTTTTCGCTTCGGCTCGGCGCTTTTCCGATAGGAGTCTGGTGATTTGCTCGTCAGTGAAGCCGACTTCCTCCAATGCGACGGTCGTGTCGGCAAGCCAAGGGAAGGCCCCCACGAGTTTGACCATCGCGTCTCCGGCGTCGATGACGCTCGGCAGCGACGGATTGCGCCATCGTGCGGTGATGCCCGCCATCTCGTCGGTCACTTCGGTCGTATGGTCGCGAAGCATGATGATGTCCTGCGCGATGCGACGAAGCGAAGCACCATACACGCGGTTCGCTGCCGAGCAGTCGATGACCAGATCCTTCTCCGCAGCATGCATCGCCTCTGCGCTCGATGGATTGTCCTGGATGATGCCGAGCGAGCTGACCGGCACATTCGTCTCCCCGGCGAATCTGCAGGCGAGCTCGCGCATCTGGTCGATGTGCGGCTGCACGGACTGCTGTGTGATCTGCTCGAGTTTCGGCACGTCGCCATCCTCGTCCTTACCGATCATGTTCAATCGTCCGATGACGAATTCCCAGACGGGTATCGGATTGCCATCATCGTCCTTGAATGAATCGGGGTCGGCGCCGAGTAGGAGCCATTGCGGTGCCGAGTAGAATTCGGCGCTGACCTCGCTGCGCAGGACGGTGCGCACCGCGTCGTCGGTGATGCTCATGACGGCGCGGTTGATGATCGACCGGCCGAAGGGCCTGTCGATGGTCGGCCTATAAGACAGCACCTCCACAGGCACACGGCCAAGACCATGCGTCCACACATCGTCCACGTACCATTCACGCCCAAGCTGGCAGGTGATGACTTGGAAAGGCGTCCATAGGCGGAATCGCGTAGGACGCGCGTAATCGTCGATGTCATCGATGGTGAGCGCCGCCTTGAGACTGCGCGTACGGAAATTCCACAGGGCGCTCGACCATTGCGCGCTGTGCGGAATGGTGAGCACAGGCGGTTCCCCAGCCGACTCGTCGCCCTCCGACACGGCCATGAAGACGCACGAGTGGATCATGCTGCTGCTGATCGCCATCGGCAGCTCGATGTCCCAGCGGTTAGCGGAGAGAATTGGATTCAGGTCGAAGGAATCGTCGCTGCTATTCGGACTGACAAAGCCATCGAACATGCAGCGCTCGGCGTGTGCATTGACTGCTTTCGCTGGCCAGCCGACCACCTCCTCGAGATTCCGCATGCTCGGCGGGATGGAGAAGCCGATGTCGCGGAGCCGATGTTTTCCATCCGCATACCGGGAGCGCAGTGAATTGCGCGCGCGCTTACGGTTCCACACGGTGACGAGATTCGACAAAGTGTCGTGCAACGCCGGGTCAAGCCCTTTGATATCGGTCGGTGGATTAAAGATTATGCCGAGGTCGCTGAAATCGGTGACCGGAGCGAGCAGCGATGTCATGCGAGCCTCCTTAATCGTTGTTTCCTGCCTGGCTTGCGTTTCGTGGTGAATGCCCCGTGCAATGCCAGAGTCGTAGCTTGCAGTGGACTTATTTCCACGTCGGAGCCCTTCTTGTTCCATGCGACCGCTCCATTGGAACCGATGTCGCGCAATGTGACGCCCTTCACGGCGGCAGCCAGCTGTGGCTGGTCCTTATCACTCAGGTGGGTGAGGGACTTGTCGCGGATCATGTCGAGCACGCGGCCTGTGGCCTGTCCTAATTGGCGTGTGTCGGTGACTGTCACACGCACATGCCGTTTCTGCAGGTCGGGCACGATGCTCATGGCCGGCGATTGCGCGTCTATTACCACCGCAGCAGTCTTATTCCAGCGTTCCGCCAGCCAGTCGACGGCCCATTGGACTCCGTCGGTTCGAGTGGAACGGTATTCCTGTAGAGAGATGAATGCAGTGCCGTCGTCGTGCTTGAACGCGAGTCCGATGGCCAATGCACTCCTGTCCGGTGGCATGTCCACGCCGAACGAGAGCAGGCCATCTGTTTGTGGGTTGGCCACCTCGGTAGCGTGCCATGCATCCTCACCAATGACCTCGGTGGCTGTCTGTTCGTCCCAGATGCCGAGCGCTTCACGTCGGAACGAGTCTTCTGCGAGGAGGTTGCGCATGCGCAGGATTGCTTCCTCGCTGGTGCGTTTTGGATATGACGGATTCGCTTTCGCCCACGCGGTCCTGTCATCCGGGTCGCAATCGCGGTCTGCACCGAGCTCGACGTAAAGCATGTCATCCGACTTGCCAGACAACGCGGTCGAACGTTTCTCCTCGAAGGCCTCGCATTGATCGCCCGGCTTCGGTGGATTGCCCATGAACACAATCAGCGGATTCGGACTTGTGTTCACGATTGGAATCAGGTTGTCCAACGCCTTGATGGTAAGAATCTGAGCCTCGTCGAACACTTCGATGTCGGCGGAGTGCAGACCTCGGCCGAAACCGTTCTCTCGAGCGCCGAACATGATGCGGCTTCCATTGGTGAAACGGATCTCCTGTTGGCCGTTTGCGCGGCGCACGGACTGCACGTATTTGGAAAGCTTCGGATTGCGGGTCAGGTCGCACATATCGGCGAACGTCTCATCGGAGGTGCGCGTATGGTGCGCGGTCCAGATGACCAGAGTCCCTGCGCGTCCGGCGCACAGGATGAATATCGAAGTTCCGACGGTGAACGTCTTGCCGATCTGTCTGCAGCTGGACAGGACCGCTCCTCCGGATCCGCATGCGTACTTGCCGTCGGAGCGTTTTGCGAACAGAAGGTAGAGAAAACCTTTCTGCCAGAGGTCGTAATGGATTCCGGCCTTGACCGCCGCACCGTTGATAAGTTTGAAGTCGCTTGACGTGACGTCTTCCGGCTGCACGAGCCGTTGGGCGATTTCAGACAATCGACGCTCCGACATCCTCCGCCACCTCCGTCACGTCATCGTTCATGTCGAACAGGCTGCCGGATTCCTCGGCCATACGCATCCGTTCGTCGAATTCTGCGAGCTTGCTGCTGATCGACGGCAACGCGTTGGCCGGCGTTGATGGATCATGCAGAGCCTCACGGAGTCTTCCGACGATTTCACGAAGTGTGTCCTCATGTGATCCATCCATCATGCGTTCGAAACTGTGACGGTCGATGTCTGCCGGATGTTCCCGTTCTGCAGTAGCTGGCGTCTTTGCCTTTCGTTTTGTTCTTGGTTTTGCTGGTTTCGGCGATGACTCGCCATCGTTCTTCCTTGCCCGGTACGCTTTCGCACGGCATGCGCCAGAACAGTATTTAGCTGGTTTCCCGCGTCCTGACGGCCTGAATTCCTTGCCGCAAATGAGGCATTTCACGACGTTTCGCCTCCCGTCACGTTTTACGAACCGTCACGTTTTAAGCTTCCGGGGAGATATCGGCCCTATGCGGCGGGGGACGTGTTTTCTCGACCGGGAGGGGATACCGCCCCTAGATGTCGATTTTCCGAAATGGCACGCCGGTGGGCGGTTTTGATTGCTGTCCCTGCTGACCGGCCATGAGTCGTCGCACTTCGCGTTGCGCCCACTCTAGCGTGTGCGTGCCTTTGACGGTGTTGCACCACCGATGTGTCGGCTCGGTGTTTGTCCAGGAATATGGATTTCCACCTCTTGCGATCGGGATGATCTCATCCACGACAAAGCTCCAAGGATCTGGATATTTGAGTCGCAGGTCGATTGGCTTTCCGCAGATTCCACATGTCCTTCCGCTTTTGACCGCTGCTTTATGTCTGGCGACGAGCTGATTCCGTCGCGTTCCGTTTTGTCTGCGAACGTTTGGCTTGTGTGTTGTCATTCGTCTGTCGATTCGGATCAGTCGGTGACTTCGATTCCAAGTCGGGTCAAGGCGCTGAGGAAGTCGTCCTCGTAGATCCGCAGGCCCCACGCTTCCAAGGCGTCCCCCCTACTGATTTGCATGCCCGCCTGTTCTCCTTGGTCGGCGATGCGAGTGAGCTGGTGCGCGATCTCTTGGAGTGTTTCTTCCATTGTCACTCCTTTGCTGATGGATTTGTCGGTGCCTTCGGCGGGATTCAAACCCACGACTCCACCATGTCGCACACGGCCGGCGGATAGGCGAAGACCTGGAACTGAGACCGGACCTTCGCCTATCCGCATAACCATCATTGCTTCATGTTGCACCGCTCCTCGATACCGTCAAGAAACTCGTCGAACATTTTCTTCTCCTCCTCGCGCTTGTCCTTCATGCGCCAATAGTCGTAGAGGCTGACGAAAATCAAAACCAATCCCATGGCGAACAAAAACACATAGACAAGTCCCGGGAACACTTGGAAATCATTTTTGGTGAACAGCTCAGCAAAAGGCCCGGCTGCACCGGCGGCAAGACCAATGCCACCCCACAGTCTCTCCCCATTCACGCCACGTTTTGAAGACATATCAAGTTTCGCTTTGATCAGTTTCCAATCTTTGTCCTCCACAAAAAGTCCTCTCCCTTCAACGGTATCCACACGCTGTCCGGCGAAATGAACGCTGTCGACAACCTTTGAGGTGAGATTAGAAGTAGTATCCTCGCCCAAGTCAGTCATCAGCCGACTCCGTCATGCTCTTTGGAGGAATGGCTGAGCCAGCAACCGATGCGTCCATGAAGAACAGATATCCACAGCTCTTGCATGAGATCGGGGTCACAGGGAGAACTTCCGAGCCAAGCCCGATAATGATGCTCCCCCCCTCGAACTCACGCAGGTCGAACGTCTGCGCCACCGACCATTGATTCCCTCCGCAAACAGGGCATGTCCTTGGCTGGGTCCAATGCGAATCTAACCAGCTGATGGCATTGTTTGACTGCTGCCGCCTGCGTTCAAGGCGTTGTTCCGGTGTTTCATTTTCGATTGGCATGCCACCAAGTCTAGGACCGTCCCACGCCACCGGATTCAACGCCAATCGAAAACATGATGACATGGGACGACCGAGTGCCTTCGGCGGGATTCGAACCCGCGCATACACTCGAGCCGCAAGGAAGAGGATCCGAAGATCTGCGACCGGTGCGATCTGCCGTTGATTCCTACGAAGGCATGGACAGGCGGATTTGAGCATCACCGCATCACGGAAGCACGGGATTGGCTTGCCTGCCACATTGGGGTATGTCCACTCTGACGGGAGTGGGCGGAGCGTGTCCGATATGCCGTTCGGACAGGACGAGCAACAACCCAGGGAGTTAGGAGAATCCATGGCGGATATGAGTGAGGGTCCAAACCAAGTCACCTCGGTTTGAACCCTCTAATCCACTGACAATTCTGCGTTGCACTTTCGATTTTGTCAAATCGAATCGCGTCGCAACACCTGCCGATGCACGTCCGAAAGCCTGTACAATGGCCGTCCCTTCTCGTTCTCGCCGGCCGGCTGAAGCCTGCCACGCTTACGCCATGAGCGAATCGTGTTCGCATTGCACTGGAAGCCGCATTCGCGCAGCAGCTCCGCGCACTCCCCCGCCGTGAACGCCCTGCCTGATTCGATGCACTCCTTCAGGAACCCCAACCGGACGTCGATCACACGGTACGTGCCGCCGCACACCGGACAGGCAACGTTCACCGCGCCGACCTCCGCACTCAATTCGACACCGCACAATGGGTTCAGACACCTGCCGATACCATGCTTGGATGGCGGCACGTCGATGATGCCCAGCGTCTTGCGCGCCAACCGCTGCCAGTCATGCCAGATCAAACCGATGTCCGGCAGGCGGTTCAAACGCTGGCATGACCAGCATGCCTTGAGCATGTCGACGATGGGCGGGACCGCGATGCTTGTGGCCCATGGCATGGCCGGCGGCGCATACAATCGACACCACAACGCCGTCACCGCATCCTCGATCTCCTGCAGATGGTCAACGACCGAGAGTCTGATAGGCGTGGGAGCGGACGGCAGGTTGACACGTCCAGGCTGGTGGCCTCCGTAATGCGCCGTCGAATCCAGAAACTCGCGCAAGGCATGGATCCAGATGGGATAGTCGTGGATCCATCCCCTCAAAGCGTTCTCGCACTTGTCGCACATCGTGGCTTGAATACGGCACTCCCCGCCGCACACTCTACATGTTGTGGTTGCTTCCCGTTTTTTGCCCATATGTTGCGATTTTATCATTTTGGCCATCCCGAATCGAACATCAGTTCCATTTCAGGTATTCCCGCCCACGGGTCGGGATTATCGGGATCCGGAAGCATCGTCGGGAACCCCTCAAGGGTCGAATAATGGAATTCCCTCCCGCTCATGTCGGCGGGTTTGACACTGACAGGCATGAGCGCGCAGTCGTGCGCGCCCAAGTATATTCCATCCGGACTGATACCCAACGGTCCAGCGACCGTTTCCAATCGGATTGTGTCCGTCTGCGCGATGAGACGGATCCGGATGAGCTGCCGGCCGAGGATGATCGCGGTGACCAGGTCGTCACCTTCGATGATTCCCGCGTCCCACGATTGCCAGACCACGTCCC
>OQWD01000096.1_pt1 | contig 33893 bp, 52 predicted proteins | sample 1691631 | NCBI WGS metagenome assembly OQWD01 (sample SAMN03418283, study PRJEB22391) | human gut metagenome | biome: human-gut; feature: organic feature; material: feces | host: Homo sapiens | place: Italy | collected 2013-04 | reverse complement strand
AAAGTCCGCTACCAACGTCAAACCGCGGAACAGTGGGCTTTAGCACACAAGTACCGGAGGACGGTGGCGAGATGAGAAACGGCATGTTCGTTCCGGCGACACAGTGCAAAAGCCATCCAAACGTCAAAAGCGATGGGAAGGCACGCGTCGATACCGGCAAGCCGACCCTCACGCAGCAGGGAATCGACGTGGACGAGTTCATCCGCAAAAATCACGCGCTCATCGAAAGACTCAGGAAAGGAACACGTTGAAACACGAATACACGTTCGAAGAATTAGCCGAACTGAGAAAAATCTACAACGAGTCAGGAGAGGGTGGACTCGAACCCGACGAAATGCGGGCGTTGCGCAAGGCCGGACTCCTCACGCAAGGCCTGCCGGAGAAACCGTCGAAACGAGACTGCATCCTCGCGCACTGCAAAAAACGCATCGACCAAGGCCAACCGTTCGACGGCAAGGAAACAGCCGAAGCGCTCGGCATGAGCCAGAAAACAGTCGGCAACATCATCAGTCAACTCCGCAAGGAGGGACTGCTGCCGGCCTTCGACAAGCATTCGCCACGCAAAACCACCACAAGCGGAAAGAAGAAGGAGACCATCATGACCGTCGCATCGAAACCAGTCGCCAACAAGGAGGAACCAATGAGCCAGGGAATCACCGCCAACGCGGTGACGGCACCGGAAAAAGAGCGCGAGCATACACGCGCCGCCATCACGGACGCGCTGGTCTACATCTACGACGCCATCAGCGCTCTGCAGAAAACCGCGTTCCAGGCCAACGACAAAGTGGTCTACGGATTCGCCACGAAACTCCTCAACGGCGAACTCATGGACTTGAAGGCCAACTACAGCAAGGACGTGGCGAAATGAGACTCAAGTTCGATAGCAAGGATGGCGTTTTCACCATCAAAGCCGAAAACGAAGAGGAAAAAACCGCACTCAAAACGTCGTCGGTCGCCATCTGCAATCTCATCATCGATTTTTTTAACGGTGAAGTCCAGGAAATGAAGGTGGCGAAGGAATGAAGCGTATCCCACTCAAGGACACGGAACGCTACACGATTGAACGGTTCCGGCAGTGCAAGAAGACGGAACGTCATCTCGCGTGGCTGAAGAGCCGTAAGGCGGGTGTCGGCGGGTCTGACATGAGCACGATCCTCGGCCTTAACGCTTTCAAAACGCCTTACGATTTGTGGCTTGAGAAGACCGGTCGCGTGGAACCGGAGGACATCTCCGACAAGTGGGCGATCGTCAAGGGCAATGCCTTGGAAAACGAGCTCAGGAAGCGTTTCCGCGCCAATCATCCGGAAATGCTGGTCACGGACGGCACCGACAAGCAGTTCATCGCCCGCGAGAGGCCATACCTGCGCGCTTCCCTTGACGGCATCCTGCAAGGGGAGGACGGAAGCTTTGGAATCCTCGAAATCAAAACGGCGAGCAGCCGTCGAGCGGGGGACTGGCATGACGAGGACGGCAACCTCCGAATCCCGCCATACTATCTCGCTCAAGTCGAATTCTACGCGCTTGTAACGGGATGGACGTGGGGCTACGTGTACGTGGCCATCGGAGACGACGAGCCGGTGGAGATACCGTTCGAAGCCGACGTGGAGGATATGGGCGCGATAGACAAGGCCGCAGCCGACTTCTGGCGTTTCGTCACTTCGGGCACTCCACCGCAGTTGACCGGAGTGGACGTGCAGAAGGCGTTCCCGGAACCCACGCCGGACATCGTGGACGAAAGCGCCGACGATGACCTCTACGACCTGCTCGCAAGATACGAGAGCACGTCCAACCGCGCGAAGGACCTGAAAAACGAGCAGAAGGAATTGCAGGAGCAGATCATCCTGCGCATCGGCTCGCATACGGGCGTGCGCTGCGGCAACCTCCAAGCCACCTACAAGCCGACGACCCGCAAGGAATACGTCGTCAAAGCCACCACATACCGCAAATTCGCATTCAAAGCCACCGAAGAAAAGGAGCAATAAATCATGGGACAGATCGCACAGCAGGCGCAAGGCCGGCAGATGGTCGAAATGACGCCGAAGAAGAACCTCCAGATGCTGATGCGGAAAAGCTGGCCGCGCATCGCCAGCGTCGTCGGCAACAACATCAGCCCCGACCGCCTCTACCAGATGTGCGTGTCCGCGATCAACAAGACACCGAAACTTGCGGAATGCTCGCCGCGAAGCGTGCTCTCATGCTTCATGACCTGCTCAGCGCTCGGCCTTGAACCGTCCAACGTTGACGGACTGGGACGAGCCTACGTGCTTCCCTTCTACAACAAGAAATCCGGCGGAATGGAAGCCACGTTCATCATGGGCTACCGTGGCATGATCGACTTGGCGCGACGCAGCGGCCAGCTCGTGGACATCAGCGCCCGCGCCGTACACCAGGGAGACGAATTCTCATACTCGTATGGCCTCAACGAGGAGCTGCACCACGTGCCATGCGCCAACCCCGGCGAACTGACCCACGTGTACATGGTCGCGCATTTCAAGGATGGCGGACACTACTTCCTCGTCCTTAACCGTCAGGAGATCGAGCAGGCGAGGGCACGCAGCAAGAGCGGCAATTTCGGCCCGTGGAAGACCGATTACGAGGCCATGGCGAAGAAGACCGCCATCCGTCGTGCCGCCCCGTACCTGCCTTTGACCGTGCAGGCTCAGACCGCCGTCGCCGCCGATGACATCACGCCTGACTACGGCGACGTGTTCCAACCGGTGCTCGATGACGATAGCGCCGACGAAGCCGATGACGTGACCGCCGAGGTCATGGAAGCGGACATGCCGGAGGATCCAGAAGCCGACGCGAAGGAGGCCGAGTGATGGCCGGAGAAACCGTTATCACGATCGTCGGCAACCTGACCGCCGATCCGGAATTGCGCACGACGTCCGCTGGCGCGCAGGTCGCGTCGTTCACGATCGCCAGCACGCCGCGTTCCTGGAACCGTAATACGAACCAGTTCGAGGACGGTCAGGCTTTGTTCATGCGCTGCTCCGCTTGGCGTGACCTCGCCACTCATTGCGCGCAGAGCCTTGCGAAGGGCATGCGTGTGATCGCGCAGGGTCGTTTGCAGCAGCGTTCCTATCAGGCGCAGGACGGTTCCAACCGCACGGTCATCGAGTTGCAGGTGGATGAAATCGGCCCATCGCTCAAGTATGCGATGGCGCAGGTGCAGAAGATGCAGTCAGGCGGATACCAGGGCGGCAACGCCAACGGCGGTTTCGGCGGGAATGGCTATCAGCAGCCGCAGCAGGCACAGCGGCAGTCGCAGGCTCCGGCCGATGATCCGTGGGGCGCGCCAGCCGGAGAGCCTGACTTCTGATGCGCGAATGGATTGAACCGCCGGACGTGGAAACCACATGTCCCAGGCATGGGTGCGCGCTGTATCCGGCGCGCCCCATCCCATGCCCCGAATGCGAAATCGAAACCGAAGAACAGGAGGCCGACCATGCGGCATGACATTGACCTCGCCATCAGCAAGCCACTGTGGTGGACGCAGAACAGGAGAAGCCGAAGCTGGGCGGTGCCATACAGGAGGAAGAAACTGGTCAAGACGATGAGCCTGCTCACCTTCCGCGATCTCATCAACGGCGGCAAGCTCCAAAAGCCTGAGCATTGGCCGGTGCATGTGACCGCCATCATCCACCCACTGACCCATGGACGCTTCGACCCGGAGAACGCGGCGCCAATGGTCAAGGCGATACTCGACGGCATCACCCAGTCAGGCTACTGGCCCGACGACAACGCCGACTACGTGCTAGGCCCCGACTACCGGCTAGGCGATCCAAGCGTCGAAAAAGGCGTCTACCACATCACCATCCGAATCGAAGAGGAAGAACACTAACCATGGCTACGAACGTGACCGAAAAAGACAAGACGCTCAACGAGATCATCGACTGGGCGAAAAGTCGCTGTCATGAAGCCGGACTTTCCAGATTCGATGTCCGCAGAAAGAGCGACCGAGACTTCTATGACGGCCAAGTTAACGCATTCCATGAAATGCTAGAGCTTTGCCGTTCCATGCTCGGCTATTCCGGCTCCATGCCGTCCGAGGTGCCTAATCAAAGCGAGGCCGCGAAATGAGCAGGGCTGATACCACCGCCATGCTGTCCAAGCTGGTGGAGAAGAGATTGAGGAATCAGACCGCTTTTTGGGCGAGCGAGGTCAACTTCGACCGGAACACGCCTGACGATCGGCGAGTGGATTACGTGGGCTTCACCCCGTGGAATATCAACGGCGAGCCGGTGCCCGCAAGCGTGGAGAAAGGCTGCTTCGGGTTCTACGAAGTGAAGTCATGCATGGCTGATTTCACGAGCGGCAACGGCCTGACGTTCTACGGCGACCAGAATTACCTGGTCTGCACGAAGGAGCTGTGCGACGAGATCGTATGGCAGAAGATGGTGCCCGAGCGCGTGAACGCGATCCTTACCCCCGATTCGACCGGCTCGAAACTGATTCTCGGCCACGTGCAGTCATACAACGACATGTCATACAGGCGGCGTCCGGCAAGCGAAATCCTCTGGGCAATGGTCAAAGCTAACGGAAAGAGGACGAATTGAGTATCGCAGATGAGGAAGCTGAGAAGGCGTATCCGACCCGCTACTGGAATGGAACGCATGTCAAGGAACAGTTTTCCTGCGATACGGACGATTTGCAGGAAGCGTACCTGCGCGGCCGCAACGCACCACCAACCGACGCCGAGGTCGAAGCAGTGGCAAAAAAACTGTTGTGGTGGGACACGGCACCAGCCTGGAAAGCCGTCATGCCCAGTGAGGACTGCTTCTGGACTCTGGCCGAGCCGGAGATGCGAGCCAATTATCTCAGGGACGCTCGGGAAATGCTCGAAATCGCACGGAAGGCGGTAAGCGAATGAGCAAGACGATCCGATACGTGGAATGCGCCCACTGCGGAGAGGTTGTCGGCATCTACTACGTCACCTGCCCGTACTGCGGATACAAGCTGGCCGCGCGCAAGCCGACAACTGGCATGGATCCGCTGTATGGCATGACCGACAGCGAATTCTACAAGCGATTCGGGAGCATGTGATGGAAGATGTTGGAATTCTTCCTTGGCCACCACCAAGCTTGGCGGAACTCGAAAAAGCTTTGGATTCGATGGGCCACGACGGAATCACAAGAGGAGAAGACCGAAAATGTCAGTGAGCAAGAGAATAAGGTTCGAGGTACTACGTCGAGACGGCTACAAATGCCACTACTGCCATAGTCGGGAAGAAAAACTCACCATCGACCACGTGATACCGCAAGCGCTCGGCGGCAGCGACAAGCCCGACAACCTAGTGGCCTGCTGCCAAGCCTGCAACATCGGCAAAACATCCATCAACCCGGATGAACCGCTCGTGGCACAAGTCGAGAAATGGGCTGAGACATTCCACTATTATCTCAAAGCCGCCCAAGACGGCATCAAAACCGACATTGAAGAGGAAAACGAATACGTCCGCAGCATATTCGACCTCTGGGAGCAGATCATCGACTTGGGGGACGGCTATCGGTATCCACTGCCGGACACGTGGGCCAAGACCGCTCGATACTGGCATGGCATCGGTGTTGACGTGGACATAATCGAACATGCTTTCCGACTCTCGCGGGAACGTTGCGAATTAGGCAAACTCCGCATCGGCAACGCATACAATTACGCGGCCGGAATCGTGGGCAACCTCATGCGTGACGCGATGGACAGCGCACGCGCATGGACGCAAGACGCGATAAGACAAAAGGGCGGCGGCAATGCGGATTAGAACGACCAGACCGGAATACTACACAAGCCCAACCGTTGGTGAAATGTCATGGGATGCGCGACTCGTGTTCCACGATCTGTGGAGCTATGTCGAGGACAATGGCGTGAACTACGACAGCGCACGCCTGTTCAAAAGCGCGTGTATGCCCTATGACGGCGATCACGTCATCGACCGTATCGAAGCCGCGTTCGACGAATTGGAGAAACTGGGGTGCGTCATCCGCTACGAGCGTGACGGGCGCCGGCTGCTGTTTGTCCCGGGATTTCGGGAATGGCAGAAGGTGCCGCATCCGGGCGTCTGTCACTTCATACCTCCGGAGGGCTACGACCACATGGGATTCACGACTAGTCGTGAAAGTCTCACGACTAGTAATGAGAGTCTCACGACTAGTCGTGCCTTTAGTAGGAGTAGTAGTAGGAGTAGGAGTAGTAGTGGAAAGAAAGAAGAAGAAAATAAATTTTCTTCTTCAAAAGAAAACGAAGAAGAATCATCCACCACCATCACCGCCGACGATTACGTGGCAAGCGCCGCCAAGCAGGGAGCCGACCAACAGATTCACAGCGAATATCTGAACCTCGACCTAGTGGATTCGTGGGTGGCTTTCATGCAACACCACCACGGCGCTGTCAAACCGTTAAGCGATTGGACGCGCCTGTGGAAAGGCTGGTGCCAACGCCGCGCCAACATGAGCGGCATACCACCCTCGAAACGACACGTGCACACGTGGCAGTGCGAACACGTCCTGCAAGCGCTCGGACGCGACAAGGAAACCGCCACGCCAGACCAACAAGCCTGCCAGATGGCGAAACAACTCAACAAGGAGAAATCATGAAACACGACGAACAAGTAACCATGTGCAGCTTGGAATGGTTGGAACACGAACGCCGCAAAGCATGGCAGGAAGGCTACACGGCCGGATGGAAAGACCAGGAATGCGATTTCCCGCCACACACAAGCGAAAACCCATATCTGGAGGCCACAAAATGAACGTCTACATCGTCACCGCAAACGCCGGAGACAGAAACGACTACAGCGATTTCTGCATTCCACGCATACCTCTGTGGTCGTGGCGAACCATGGCCGAATACTTATTCCACGGATACGCCGAGGAGGTCAGTATCATGGGCGTCTATTCCACGCGCGACCAAGCCGAAAACCGCGTCCGTGAACTCGACCGCGAACACTTCGACAAACTCCAAATCTTCGAATGCGTCTTAGACGCCAATTGCTGGAAATACGTCGGAGGATACGAGGAATGAGCAAGGATACAAAGAACATGCTTGTTTTCAGCATCAGTTTCGCACTGGCCGTCGCAATCCTCATCTTCTGCATCATCTTCGTCAATGGCGGCTTCGATGAGACGCCGGAATTCGAGATGGTCACAGTCAAGACCGGGGACGTCACATGGGCATGCCTGAAAAATCACGGCGAATACATCGGCTGCAACACAGTGGAGGAATACAAGTGAAGAAAATACTCGAAAACATGATCATCAAATGGCATGAGGACGGCATCACCCTGGAAGAAACCGCCAGACTGGTCCCGCAAGTGCCAAAAGCCGAAATCGCCGCACTCATCAAACAGCACGACAAGGAGACCAGACTTTGACCGACTGCCAGCACTGCGGCAAACCCGTCAGCGGCACGCTCTGCGCCAAATGCACCGCCGACTACTGGGCCATGATTTACCAGCTCGGACACATCCAGCTACCGACCCTGCGCAGCATCATGCTCCGTCAGGCGCACATCGGCACCCCGGCACACACGCCGAACAAAGGCACCGCGCCACTGCCCATCGATACCCATGCGCAGGACCTCATCGCAGACAGCGAGGCATGGTTGGCCGAACAGGCAGGCAAAATACGCGCCGCATACGCCGCATACGATTGGCGTAAAGCATGGTATGCCGTCATCAGCAACCGGCACACCATCCTCAACATGAGCACAGCAGCAGACGACTACGCCGCCCTGGAACACATCATCCGACGCAACGAACGAGCATTGACCCCGGAAGACGAGCTCATAATCCTCGGCACCTGCCCAAAATGCGACAGCATGCTCACCGGCACGCCAGAAGCAGAATCGGTCACATGCCAAGGCTGCCACAGGGAATGGGCCGCGCCAGCAATCAAAGCAGCACGAGACGAAAGACTATGGCAAATGCAAATCACCGGCACACCCAGCGATGCGGCCAAGGAGCTGAAACGATACGGCCTGACCGTATCACGCAACCTCATCAGCCAATGGCTCAAACGTGGCAAACTGTCGCACGCCACGCCGACGGAACACAAGCGGCAGTACACGTTCAACCTCGGCGAGTTGGCCGCACTACTTGACTGTCACCGTTGAAATGCTATACTGTCGTACAGTAGTAAAATGGTTCAGCCGGAAACGGTTGGACCATTATTCATATCCAGCTGCATTCGCTATAATCATCTCTGTCCGGCATGGAGCCACTAGCAACCCTTGGAGCCGTCGCACCGAAGGACGTCGACCATGGCGGCGACACCCGTTGTGTCGGTAGCCCATGAATCGGGGGTGGCCAGCTGGGGGACCTTCGCGGGAGACGTACCCCAGACATGCCGGACATCACAGCCATGGAAGGCGGCAAGGCCACATGAGTCTCCGCAGATGCGCCTGGCACAACTGCCCACAACTCGTCAAACAAGGCACACGCTTCTGCGCCATCCACACACACGCATACGAGCGGCAGCGTGGCAGCTCAACAGCAAGAGGATACGACGCAGCACACCGCCACCTCCGCAGGGCATGGGAGGCACGACTGGCCACAGGCGAAACACACACCTGCGCCAAATGCGGACAGCCAGTCACAGCCACAGACCAATGGGACCTCGGCCACACAGACAACAGACAAAGCTGGACAGGGCCAGAACATCGCAGCTGCAACAGGAAAGACGGCCAACACAAAGCAGCCGCAAGCATCGAACACTGGACGCGACACCAAGCCAAGCCACGGCAGCAACCACAGTCGCAGCCAACAGGCAAACCGCAGACACAAACACGACACGACACAACACAAACGAACCAAACACAAGCGGACAAGCCAAACAAGCACACGCAACAAAAACAACAAAGCACACACCAAACAGGAAAAAATACGATCAACCAACCCGCCAACACCCCTAGGGGGGTACCCCGAACGGCAAGGCCAAGACCGCCGGTGAGGGGACTCGCAAGTTCGCGGATAGTTCAAGATTTGACGGACTGGCCGAGTCTGTAATTTTTCCGGTTCGAGGATTGGAGGTCGCATGGCGACGCATGGCGGCGCACGCACACGCTCCGGTCCGATGCCGGATCCTTCCAGCGCACGGTCGGACGCGCGTGGTCTTGGCGCTGATATTCTTCCGCTTTCGGCTCGCGGCTACCGTTACCGTCCGAAGGCTTTTCCGCTGTCCGAGTGGACGATTTGGGACACTTGGAAGGATGATGACGGTTTCCATAAGGAGCGTGACGAGAAGGCTACGGAGGCGTGGAATCGGCGTGAGCGTGAATTGTGGCGTGACCTGTGGCGGTTGCCGCAGGCTATCGCATGGCATATGCCGCGTTATGGATACATGTTCACGACGATTGCCCTGTACGTGAGGCAGTTCGTACTGTGCGAGTCCTCTGAAGCTAAGGCCGCTGACCGTGCCACATTGGCCAGATATGCCGACACCATAGGCCTCACACCACAAGGTTTGAGGCTCAACGGCTGGACGATCGTGGACGACGAATGCGAACCGCCGAAGCCTTCGCGGTCTTCGGCGAAGGTGATTCCGTTCAAAAGCGCCAAGACGCGTTATCTGGAGGAGCATGGTGATTAACGAGTCGCGGATGCGGACGATGCGTCAATACAATCTTCCGCTGCTGCAAAAGGTGCGGACGGTTGGCAGATACGGCATGCCAATGCTTGCAAAACAGGACGTCACCCCCCCCCGACACGTTGATGGGCTTCAATTACGTGACCGGCAAAAAGACAGTCAAGCATTGCGGAATCCATTTCTTCATCGATGACTATCAGTTTCAGAGGGTCTGGAACCAGCCGGACAGATACATCGCACCGCTCAAACGCTTCCAGTGTGTGCTGACACCTGATTTCAGCACGTACATGGACATGCCGGAAGCGATGAAGATCTATAACGTCTTCCGAAGCCGTCTGATCGGAGCATACTGGCAGGCCTGCGGGCTGAAAGTCATCCCAACACTTCAATGGGCGGGCCCAGAGTCATTCCAGTACTGCTTTTCAGGCATTCCAAACAACTCCACAGTCGCGGTAAGCACGGTCGGAGCGAATAACAATCCGACGGCAGAACTTTATTGGCGACTCGGCATGCGATATGCGCTCGACAGGCTCGTACCGGAAAAGATTCTCCTCTACGGAGATGCCATTCCGTTTTTCGACTTCGGTGGCATCGAAGTTATCGCATACAAAAACAGCAATACGGAAAGGATGAAAAAATGGGCGGAAGAGGATCGAGCTCGGGCGCAGGCCGTGGCGGACATGGCGGCGGAGGGGGAGGCTCTGCCACTGACCTCTCATCCGTAAGCGATTCTGATCTCACCAATATGATGCGCGATGCGGGAAAACGCATGGATGCCGCATCGCGCATCATGCAGAGAACCGCGCACGGAGCCACGCAGTACAACCAGCGCATGCCGGAAAGTGTGTTCCCGGAGGCGACCAAGGCGAACTACGACAAATACCAAGAGGCTTCCAAGGCATTCCGCACCGCCAGAGCACAGCGCGACAGAATCTCCGACGAACAGACACGCCGCCAACCAACGCAACAAACGGAACACGGCAAAACGTTCGTGAACTCCTTCGGCGAGGCGACGAAGAGGGAAATCACCAACCAGACATACACGAGGGCGCAGAAACGCATATCGCGGGCGGTCTTGAGAAACATGGGACACTGACCGATTCGAGGTGATGGCTGATGCCAGGGACGCCGGAGATGCCGAAGTCGCTTGGTTTTCTGTTCGCTGACTGGATTGCTTGGCATTGCGTGGTCCCCAACGGCTTCGACCTGGGCAAGCCGTTCGAACTGGTCGGCTGGCAGCTGGAGAACGCCATCGACTTCTACCAGGTGAAGCCAAATGCCGTGTATGATCCGTCGCGCCCACGTCAGGCTGCGGCGTTCAAGTGGCGTCGAGGTCAGATCGTCGGCGGGCAGAAGCTAGGCAAGTCTCCGTTCGGCGCTGCGGTGGCCGCGTTCGAAGGTGTCGGCCCATGCGTGTTCTGCGGTTGGGCCAAGGGTGGCGAGACGTTCCGCTGCTCCGACTGGGGTTGCTCATGCGGTTTCGAATACGTGTATTCTCCGGGTGAGCCGATGGGCATGCCGCGTCGTACCGCTTTGATTCAGCTGCTCGCCACTTCGGAAGAGCAGACGGCGAACGTCTACCGTCCTTTGCAGTCGATGGTGCGCAATGGCCACCTGTCCGACCTGATGAAGGTGCGCGAAGGCTTCATCCGCCTTCCGAACGGCGGACGCATCGACCCTGTGACGGCTTCGGCCCATTCCAAGCTGGGCAATCCGGTGAACTTCGTGCTCGGCGACGAATCCGGCATCTGGACTAGGCGCAGCGGCATGTTCGAGGTTGGCGACACGGTGATGCGTGGCGCTATGGCCATGGATGGCCGCATGCTGGAATTGACGAATCCGTGGGACCCGATGGACGCAAGTTTCGGTCAGATGACCTACGAATCCACAGCCACGGACATTATGAAGTTCTTTCCGAAGCACGACCCCTCATTGGATTTCGCGGATCCGAAGGACAGGCGGAAGATTCTCGAATTCGTCTATTCCGGTTCGCCGTGGGTGCCGCTCGATCAGGTCGAAGCGACCGCGACCGAGCTTATGGCCCGTGACCCGGCGCAGGCTCGACGTTTCTACGGTTGTGAGATCGTGCAGGGTTTGGGTTCGTATATGCCTGAGCCGCTTTACGATGGCACGATGGTTGACCGTCAGCCACCCGAGCCGGGGGCTGAGATTTGTCTTGGCTTCGATGGCTCGCAATCCGGTGACTGGACGGCATTGCGTGCGGAGACCGTGGATGGCTGGCGTTGGACGCCGACGTACGGGCCGTCAAATCGCCCGGCGTATTGGAATCCGGTTGAGTGGGAGGGGCGCATACCGCGAAGCGAGGTCGACGCCTGCGTGTCCGAAATGTTCGACAGGTACAAGGTGCAGCGCTTCTACTGCGATCCGCATCCGTGGGAGTCGCAGGTGGACGAGTGGGCATGCCGCTTTGGCGAGGACATCGTGGTGCCTTGGCCGACCAACCGAATAGGGCGCATGTTCGACGCGCTCACCCGCTTCATGGAGGATACCGCCGACCATTCCACGACGCATTCCAATGATCGCATGGCCAGACTGCACATGATGGCGGCAAGGAAGGTCGCCAAGCCAGGCGACAAGTACGTGCTCGGCAAGCCGAGCGAGAATCAGAAGATCGATATAACCATGGCCGACATCCTCGCGCACGAGGCGGCGTCCGACATGAGGGCGCTCGGCTGGAGCGCAGGCGGCTCACCGGTCATGGTGTACGGCTGGTAAGGAGGCTGTTGTGGAGCTGATACAGGCATCGAGGCTTTCCGACGATGACGCGAAGCTCATCAGGAGCCTCACCTACCGGCTTGCACGACTGCGCAAGCCTCATAGGCAGTGGGATGATTATTATCGCGGACGGCAGGTCATCCAGAGCATCGGCATCGCCGTGCCGGCTGAACTCCGTTCGTTCGTTTTTCCGCTGAATTGGCCGCGCATCGTGGTCGATAGCGTCGTGCAGCGCCAGCAGGTCAAATCCTTCTCCGTGCCGGATGACGACAGGGTGTCAAACGAGCTGCGCGAGCTTTGGGAATACAACAACATGGAATCGCAGCAGGTGCTTTTGCACACGGAGACACGCGTGCAGGGCCATGGCTTCGTATGCGTAGGCGCTAACCCGAAGGACAGACGGCATCCACTGATCACCGTCGAATCATCCAGGAACATGATCGCACGCATCGACCCGCGCACGAGAACCGTCGAATCAGCGCTCCGCGTCTATTTCGACCCTTGGGAGAACGGGACGCCGGACTACGCGACGCTGTACACGCCCGAATACACGCTCTGGCTGGAGAAACAGCACGGCAAGTGGGTCATGACCGTCCGCGACGACCACCACCTCGGCGTCGTCCCTGTTGTGCAGTTCCTCAACCGTCCGCGCGCCGGCGACTTCCTTGGCGAGAGCGAGATGGCCGACGTGGTGCGGCCGACAGACATGGCCGCACGCGCCATCCTCGACCTGCAGATCGCCATGGAAACTCACGCGGTGCCAGGCAAATGGGCGATCGGCGTCACGCACAACGACTTTATCGACGCGAAGACCGGACAGCCGGCATCGGCGATAAAGACCTATTTCAACTCGATGCTCACCTCCAAGAACGCGAACGCGAAATTCGGCCAGTTCACGGCATCTGACCTGTCGAACTTCAAGACGGTCATCGACCTGCTGAGCGAGCAGATGAGCGCCATCACCGGTCTTCCGATGCGTTATTTCGGAATGAACACCGCCAATCCAGCAGCCGAGGGAGCCATCCGCGCCGACGAGCTGAGACTGGTGAAGAACGTCGAGCTGAAGAACGCCGTTGACGGCGATGCGTGGTCGCAGGTCATGGCCGTGGCGCACAAGCTCGCCACCAGCGACGACATTAACGCGAACCTGGTGCGCTGCGACTGGGAGGATCCGAACACGCCTACCTACGCTCAGCGTGCTGATGCGATCACGAAGCTCATGGCGTCCGGCATCCTTTCCCGCGAGGGGGCATGGGACGAGCTTGGCTGGAGCGAGGCCCGCAAGGACAAGGAGCGCGAGTACTTCGCCAAGCAGATCAGCGAATCCTATGGCCAATTCATGAAGGACGTGGACTATGGCGGCGACGATGGCGGGGCAGACGCTTCCACGGGAAGCGACGGCGCAGAACCGTCTGCTGCGCAGCCGAAGCAACCGGCTGGCCGCGACGGTGCTCAGACTGTGGCATAAGCACGCGCAACCAGACTTCGACACCGCCTTCGCGGACATGATGCCTGAACTTTTCCGCGTATTGGACACGGCGCAATACCACACCGCCGCCGACGCGATCGCATCGACGCCGAAAATCATGGAACGCTTCGACGTGAACGCAGCACACCCGGAATACAGGCCGGACCCATGGCAGTGGGTCGGTGTGAACGGCAACGGCATGGATACCGTGGACACGATGTGGACGGCGATCACCATCGGCAAGCGGGCCGTGTCCAACGGCGCTCCGGTGGACGTGGCCATGGACCGCATAGGCGTGACCTTGGTGCTCAGGACGCGCACCATGCTGGCGGACACTCACCGGTCGGCCACAAGCATGACCGCTCGCGGCATCTGCTACCAATCCACCTACGTGCGCGGCCTGACACCGCCGAGCTGCGGAAGATGCGTCATCCTCGCCGGACAGCCATGCGGCAAGACGCCTTTCGAAAGGCATCCGCACTGCGACTGCATCGCCGTCTACACCGGTCCGAAAGCACCGGCAAACGCATGCACCAGTCCGAACGAATACCTCGACAGTCTCTCCGACGACCAGCTCGCCAAAGTCCTTGGCAGCAGGGCCAACGCCCGAGCCTACGCGGACGGAGCCGACCTCAACCAGCTGGTTAACGCCCAACGCGGCATCCGCACCGCCCAGATCGACGGGCGGAACATCAAGTACACGACCGAGGGCACCACGCGCCACGGACTCGCCGCATCACGCATGATCGACTCCGGATACGCCAAGGAATTCGTCAAGAACGGCGGCCGGTACACAAAGGTCGACAGGCCGCGTCTCATGCCCGAGACCATTTACGCACGCTGCGGCGACGATCATGAGAAGGCCTTGGGCATGCTCTACAAGTACGGCTGGATCCTCTAGCCGAAATCGAATTTTTCACCGGCATCGCGATGGTGTCGGCGCCGGCACGCGATGTGACGGCCAAGGAAACCACAAGGAGAAAACACAATGCATAGGAAATGGTGGAATCTCATCCGCATCCGCACCATCGAGACCGGTGCCGAACCGGGCGGCGGAGAGCCGCCGCAGCCGGAGCCGCCGCAATCCGACCCACAGGCGAATACCGGCGGCGAAGGCGACGAGAAGCTCGGCGAACACGGCATGACCGCGCTCAAGAACGAGCGCCGGGCCAACAAGTCGCTGCGCGAACAGCTCGCCGCCGCGAACGCCAGAATCAAAGAGTTCGAGGATCGCGACAAGACCGACGCGGAAAAGGCCAGCGAGAGGATCGCCAGCCTGGAGAAGTCCAACACCGGCAATGCCGCGAAGGCACTGCGATACGAAGTCGCCGTCGACAAGCAATTGCCGAAGGCCTTGGCGGAACGTCTGCAGGGATCCACTCGCGAGGAGCTGGAAGCCGATGCGGACAGCCTGCTGAAGCTCGTCAACGTGCAGAACAAGCCGAACGTCAAGCCCGACCCGAGCCAGGGCAAGGGCGGCGACCCGAAGCCGCACAGTCTCTCCGAAGCCATTTCCGCATATTACAAGTAACCGATTCCTTAGGAAGGAGACAACCTTATGGCTGTCACTCTCGCAGAGGCGAAGAACAATGCCCTCGAAGACTACGACCCTTTCGTCATCGACGAATTTAGAAAGTCCAGCGTCATCCTTGATTCCCTCATCTTCGATGATGCCGTGAACCCCGCAGGAGGCGGCGCGACGCTCGACTACTCCTACCGTCGGCAGGAGACCCAGCCCACCGCCGAATTCCGCGCCATCAACACGGAATACTCGCCGAGCACCACCACGACCAGGAAGTACAGCACCACACTCGCCGTGCTTGGCGGCGCCTTCGAGATCGACCGCATCCTCGCGAACGTCGGCCCGAAGGGATCCGACGAGGTGACCCGCAACATCAACGACAAGGTGAAGGCCGCGATAACCCTGTTCCAGGATACCGTCATCAACGGCGATACCGGTGTGAACGATAAGGCCTTCGACGGCCTGGACAAGGCGCTCACCGGCTCTAGCACCGAGATGAAGCCCGCCTCCGGCACCTACGACTGGACCGACCTCGAAGGAGAGAAGGGCAACAAGGCCATCGACACGCTCGACGAGTTCCTCGACCTGCTTGACGGCACGCCGACCATCGTGGTCGGCAACAAGAAGGCCCTTGCCCGCGTCCGTGCCATGGTGCGCCGCACCAGCATGTACGTGCGCGAGCCGATCGATGGTCTCGCCAACGCGAACGGCCGTCCGATCAGCCGCGAATCCTATGGCGGCATCCTCTTCGCCGACGCCGGCGAGAAGGCCGGCAGCAACGATCCGATCATCCCCATCGCCTCCGACGGCACCACCAGCCTGTACACGTACCGCGTCGGCCTGGACGGCTTCTGCGGCATCACCACCACAGACGGCACCCTCGTGAAGACCTGGCTGCCTGACTTCACCCAGCCGGGCGCAGTGCATCGCGGCGAGGTCGAACTTGGTCCGGTCGGCGTCGCATTGAAGGCCACCAAGGCCGCTGGCGTGCTCCGTAAGATCAAGGTCAGGTGATCATGATGTGGCGAATCGAAGCTCCGAATAATGAGTACAACGGCGTCACCGCCGGCGTGACCTTCGTCGGTGGCGTCGGTGAGACCGATGCGGATCCGTCCGACTATTTCCAACGTCACGGCTACACGGTGGCCGAGGTGCAGGCCGACGAACCGAGCACGGTCGCCGACGCCGCGAAGCCGAAGAAGAAGACCAGTGAGAAGGATGGTGAATGATGAAGGAGACCGCGAACGGACGTCACGAGGGCATGATCCCGGCAAGCGCGGTGTATGTGCCGCAGCCGGGCGGCGCAGCTAAGCCGCTCGACACGGTGCTGTCCGGCATGCCCGCCAAGCAGGCTGCTGCGGTGGGGGACGCCACCACAGGTCAGGAGGTGGCCACCATCAACGCTTTGCTGGCCAGCCTGCGCACCGCCGGTATCATCGCGAAGTGATTCCATGACCTGGGCGAACATCGACGATGTCGCGGTTGAACTCGGCCGCGACATCGCCTCCGACAGCACCGAAGGCAGGCAGATCGGGAAATGGCTCCGCCGCGCCGAAATGATGATCCGCAACCGCATCCCAGTGCTGGACGAATGGTGCATGGACGAGAGATATCAGGAGACCGTCATCGAGGTGGAATCCGCCGCCGTCGCACGCAAGGCGCTCAACCCTGAGGGCGTGAGCAGCACCATGCTGCAGATCGACGACGGTAACATGCAGACCAGCATCGACAGCTCGCGCAGTCGCGGCGAGATCTCCATCCTCGACGAGGAATGGGACATGCTGCTGAAACGTGTCAGCAGCGATCTCGCTACGGCGGTCATCGCTCCGGAACCCGTGGTCATCCCGCTGCCGCACTACCCCTACGACTACTGAGGAGGTTGACATGCCAAGCATGGCACCTCTCATCGGAGCCCTGCCGAAACTACGCCAGATGGCCGAAAGCCTCATGACCGACCAGTGCGTTGTCACCCGCCCCGGAGACACCACAACGGATTCGGACACGGGACTGCCGAACACCGGCAAGGAGAAGGTGTACGAAGGCAGCTGCAAGGTGCAGACCAGCGGCGGCCTCGCCAGCGAGCAGACCGAAGGCAGCGCGGCCCAAGCCATGGGCGCCGTCTCGTTGGTCTGGTCTTTGTACGTGCATTTTCCATATGGCACTCCAGGCCTTCGCGCCGGTGACGTGGTGGAAGTCACGGAATCCGCTAATCCGCTGCTCGCCGGCAGGCGGTTCAGGCTCGTCTCACCTCAAAGCGAGAAGACGCACGCCACCGCCTGCCGTTGGAATGTGAAGGAGGACTCATGAGTGGAATGTTCGATGCTTCGCAGTTGACGGCCTTCGGTGACGTGCTGCTCGCCAGGGGAGTGGCTCGCCGCGCCTTGATCTCCGCTTCGGTGAAGAAGGGTGCGCAGAACGTCAAGAACTCGATTCGCGATGACCTGAACGGTTCCGGCAATGCCGCATTCAGGCGTATCCCGATCAGCTACACGCTGCAGGAATCCGCTGGGCGTATCACCGCCGAGATAGGCCCCACCAAGGGCGGAGCGGGTTCGCTCGCGAACATCGCGTTCTTCGGCACCGCGAGGGGCGGTGGAACGCATCGGTTCTACGAGCATGGTGAGGAAGAATTGCCGAAGCTTGCGGAATACGTGGCGCGTGCCGCCGTGGAGGTGGTCTGAATGACGTCGATAATGACCTTATCGAATACGATTCTCAGCCATGTGCCAAAACCCGCGGATGGATGGAAGGTCTACAAGCAGACCACGCCGACGCCGACGGAGAAGCCGCCGTGGGTGATTGAGACGGTCACGACTAACGGCCATATCGTCGGCGAAACGCAGCATGTGCATTGCGGCATCGGCACTTTGACGGTGCGCATCGTGAGCACCACAGCCGATTCCGTCAACGTGCTGGCCGATGACCTCATGATTCCAGGACTTGCTGGCAAACGGTTTATCGCGCAGGGTTTCGACACCGGCTGTCTGACGCTGTTCTCCGATTCCGGCGCCTATGCGGCCGGACTCACCGCAGAGGACACGGCGCTGCTTTACCAGTGCCGTCTTCTGACTTTCAAATTCAACTGGTCACGCATGTGACCCAAAATATTTAAGGAGGAGTCATGGTTTTGACTCTGGGAACCGAAGTTCCTTCAACGCCAGCCGATGGTCTGGTCAACACGATCTGGGTGCCGTCCATCAAAGACATCCAGAAGCCGACCGCTGCAGAGATCGGCGCCGGCACCGACCTGAGCAACTACGTCACCCTGGGCGGCTGGTCGTGCTCGCCGTCGCAGGATTCCATTTCCGACCAGCGAGAGAACAGCGCGCAGGATTACGAGAATCCCGGACGTAAGAAGATCAGTGGCCCGAGCATCGAGGTCATCGACAACACCAACACTTCGCATTCCACGCAGAACGCGGCCATGGAGACGTTGACCGAGGGCGCGGAAGGCTACTTCGTGCGCCGCTACGGCAAGCCGACCGACAACACCTTCACAGCCGGAGACGTGGTGAACGTGTACGCGGTCCGTATCGGCATGCGCGCCAAGATTGCGATCGCCGCGAACAGCGTGCTGCGCAGCAAGGTCAATTTCTCCGTCCGGGCCCCCGGCTGGGCGGAGAACGTGAAGGTCGCCTGATTGATTCTTCCAGCACCGGACTTTCACCCCTTTCTCCGGTGCTGGATTTTCTTTTTGAAGAAGGGGAGCATGGTTTTTCAAGGCAAAGGAATGTTTTATGCTTAAGGTTACCCGACGTATCATGGAGGTCGATGTCATTCTCAACCAGCAGGTCGCCGAGGACATTGCGCGCTTGGGTGATGCGCTGGCCGAGGAGACCACGCGCGAACAAATCACGGAGGCTGGGACGAACCGGCAGGCGAAGGCCACCGCGCGGCGCATCGAAGAGCTACGCGAACAGGCGGATGCGGAGACATTGAAGCTCACGTTGCGGGCATTGCCGGTAAGCCAGTGGGCGCAGGCATTGGCCGCGCACCGCAATGACAACGGCACGAACGACATGTTCGGCACCGCCGCCGCGGCATTGCCGCTCATGCTTGATTCCGCGACCATCGGCGGCAAGCCGGTGGCCGACGAGGACAAGACCGAACAGGCGTGGCGCAATCTATTCGACGAACTCACCGATGGCCAGTTCACACCGCTCTGGCAGGCCATCGCCGAACTGAACGGCACCGCAGCGGACCCAAAAGCGGCATTCGACCTCGCCTCGCAGGTTCTCCGCAACTAGTCGAGGATCTTAAGATCTGCCGCCAGCTCGGCATCAGCTACAAGCGTTTCCTTGGTTGGATGCCGAGCAGGGGCGATGAGGTCGAATGGGATGAGACGGAGCGTAATTGGATGCGCTCGTTGGCGGAATACGAACGTTCGTTGTGCCCATTGTGTGGCTTGCCGCGTTCGATCTGCCAAGACCCGAAGGCCGAACTGACCATGCATGCCGAAACCAGCGTCTGCTGGGCCACCGCGCACATGCAGCAGGCCATGAAACAGTGGATTGACAACAATGGCAGGGACAATCCCGCGGCGAACGCGTTGACCGCGCATCTGACCTGCTGACATTTAGGAGGATGCTTTGGCCGAGAACAAGAACATCGTCATCCGACTGATGGCCGACACCGCATCCTACGAGGCATCAATGACCCGCGCTGGATCGACCGCGCGAAGCGTCGCGTCCGGCATGGAGAACACTGGACGCAAGTCCGCGCTCATCGCCAGTGGTATGACCGCCGCCGGACTGGCCGTGGCCGCTTTCGGCGTGGCCGCCGTGAAGATGGCCGCAGACTTCGACCAGCAGATGAGCACCGTGCAGGCCAACACCGGAGCGACCAGCGCCCAAATGGACCAGCTGCGCGCGGCCGCCATCGAAGCCGGTGCGAGCACCGTGTACAGCGCCAGCGATTCCGCCGACGCGATCAACGACCTCGGCAAGGCCGGTATGAGCGTCACGGACATCCTCACCGGCGGATTGACCGGCGCTTTGAATCTGGCCGCATCCGACGGCATGGCTGTCGGCGATGCAGCAGAGTATATGGCGAATGCGCTTTCTATGTTCCACCTGAAAGGCTCACAGGCTTCTCAGGTGGCCGACACGCTCGCGGCCGGCGCCGGCAAGGCCGTCGGCAACGTTTCCGATTTCGGCGAGGCGTTGAATAATTGCGGCGCGCAGGCCAATAGTTTCGGCATGAACATCCAGGAGACCACCGGTGTGCTCGCTTTGTTCGCGCAGAACGGCACCATCGGCGCCGAGGCCGGCACCCAGTTGAACAGCATGCTGATGAAACTGGCCGCGCCATCCACCGAAGCGTCCAACACGATGAAGGAATTAGGCATCAGCGCATATGACGCGCAAGGCCACTTCGTCGGCATGGCTAAGTTCGCTGGACAATTGCAGAAGGCCGAAAAGGATCTGACGGACGAGCAGCGCAACCAGGCGAACGCGACCATCTTCGGCAGCTACGCCATCAAAGCCGCGAACTACCTGTACGAGGCCGGCGAATCCGGCGTCAACAAATGGACCAAGGCCGTATCCGAAAGCGGCTACGCCGCCGAGCAGGCGGCCGCGAAGAACAACAATCTCAAGGGTGATCTGGAGAATCTTGGCGGTTCGATGGAGTCCTTGATGATTTCCGTCGGCGAGGGCGCTCAGGGGCCTTTGCGCAAGATGGTGCAGGGCTTGGATACGCTGGTTGACGCGTTCGCCGGTTTGCCGTCCGGAGTGCAGCAGACGCTCGTGGTCATGGCGTCACTTGCGGGCGTGTTCGGCGCGGTGCACAAGGCCGCGGGCAATCTCAACGGCAGCACCAGCACGATGGCCAACAACATCGGTCTGGCCATCGACCCGATCCAACGTGTCAAGACCGCTTTGGCTTCCGCGCAGACCGCATTCCAGATGTTCAAGGCGTCTTCGATGAGCGCGTCCGAGCAGATGGAGGCGTTCGGCACGTCCGCCGGCAAAGCGCAGTTGAAGACCGCTGGTTTCAAGGCGGTCGGCAGCAGTGTCATGAGCCTGCTCGGTGGTCCGTGGGGCATCGCGCTGACGGTGGCCGGCGTGGCGTTATCGGCTTTTGTTTCTCAACAGCAGAAGGCTAAGGCGGCATCCGAGCAGCTGGAAAGCGCTCTGGAGTCCGGTTCGGATGTCGCGTCCGAAATCGCCGGAGCCTATCAGGATATGAGCAGTGGCGGCGTCAAGTTGACCACATGGCTTGACAAAGCGGGTATCAGCCTGACCGACATGACCAGCGCCGCCATGGGCAACGAAGCGGCCTTGAAACGCGTCAACAAGCAGATCAAGGAAATCGACAAGCCCGGCCCTGGCGCAACTGCGGCATCCGCCATCAAGAAAGCCCTGAAAGAGGAATCAAAGGCCTACGATGATGCTTCCAAGAAGGCCAATGAGAAAAGCAAGGCAGCCAAGAACGCGGTAGATGCTGACGGAAAGTCTGCCGCCGCCGCGAAGGATGCCGCCAGCGCGAACAAGGATCTCGCTGATTCCGCTTCGGACGCGTCTGAGGAAATCGACGACCTCGTGAAGGCATTGTTCGGCTTGGAAGCCGGCAATCTGACTGCAGACCAGGCGGTCGACCAACTGAACCAGAAGATCGGCGAACTGTCCGACACCTGCAAGGACAATGGCGTCGTCTTCGACCAGTCCGGTAATCTGCTTGACCGTTTTTCCGAGAAGGGCACCAAGACCAAGCAGGCTTTGGAGGACATCGCCAGCAGCGCCCAGAACGCTGCGGAGAAGATTCTCAAGCAGGGCGAGAGCACCGGTTTCAGCAGCGGCGAGATCGAACGTGCGAACGGCGTGCTGCAGGACGCGCGTGACGCGATCATCCGGCAGGCCGAAGCATCGGGCATGAGCGAACAGGCCGCCAACGCATTGGCGGACCGTTGGGGACTGAGTTCGGACAGCATCAAGGCTTCCATCGACAATATCAGGATGACCGCCGACAACAACAAGGCGAAGCTTGACGTTGACGATTCCAAGGCCAAGTCGAAGACTGATAATGCGAAAAAAAACGTTGATTCGGTCAATAAGTCTAAGGGCACCGCGAAGCTCGATGCCGACGATAAGGCGTCTGGCAAGGCCAAGAATGCCGAGAAGAACGTCGAATCCGCGAACAAGTCCAAAGGCAAGGCCACTCTTGACGCTACGGACAAGGCTTCCGGCAAGGCCGACAAGGCGAAAAGCAACGTCAGGTCTGTCAACAACGCCAAAGGCACCGCGAAGCTTGATGCGACCGACAAGGCCAGCGGCAAGATCAACGCTGTCAACTCCAAGAAGCTTAACAACAAGAACATGGTCCTTACCGCTTCTGACCATGCGTCCGGCAAGATCAATGCGGTAAACAATAAGCGTCTGAATAACAAGAAGACCACACTGAACGCTTCCGACAAGGCGTCCAGCAAAGTGGATTCCGTTAACCGCAAGACCATCCGAGACAAGAAATTCACGGTCAGTGTCACCGACCATGCTTCCGCGACCTTGCGGAGTATCCAGAATTATCAGATCGCGGACAAGAGCTTCACCGTCACGGAGAAGACGAAGAAGGTGGGCGGCTACACAGGTGGAATGTTCACTGACGGCACGTTCCAGCAGTTCGCCGGAGGTGGCATGTTCTCCGGCTACGTGGATCCGGCGTGGGCGCCCGGCAACGGGTTGAGCGACAGCGTGTATCTGCTCAACGCGCGTCTCGCCGCGGGCGAGTACACGCACAATGCCGCGGCCACGGCCTATTACGGCGTCGATAATATGCGCTTGCTGAACGAACGGAAGATTCCACGTGAAGTGTTTGCCACAGCCAATCAGATGACAGGCAATCAGGTCAGCGTACAGGTTGATACCGCTTCCGTGGTGGCGGCGATAACCAGCCTGCACAACGATCTTGGCGCGATTATCAGCGCCGCGTCCGATGATTCGACGGTCAGCGACCGTGACTTGGGGAGGTTGATCCGCAGATATGCGCGAGCTTAAATACACGGCGCATGATGGCACGGTCATCGACCTCAACGCCGATGATCTGTGGGTGGCTGACCTGCAGGAAATGCGAGGGTACGCATGGACGTACACGCTGGCCACTCGCGGCATCAAATCGGTGAGCCGGAACGCTTCGACGGCGAAAATGACCGTCCGCACCACGGATCCGTCAAGATTGGACATGGTGCAGACGGCTTTCGATTCGGACGTGCAGGCCGTTACGCCAGGCATGTTGACCGTCGATGGCGAATGGTTCCAGCGGGCGTATGTCGTCGGTGCTTCTCTCGGTCTGGTGCCTTGGCCGGAATACGCGCAAGTCGATTACGCGATTGTCCTTTGCGATGGCGTCTGGCGTCGCGCGCTGCCGGTGCAGCATTTCTTCCCGATGACGGCAGGCACCGGCTCGCAGATTGACCTTCCACTGGACTTGCCGACCGATTTGGCTCCGTCGAGAATCGCTTTGACGGTCAATAATCCGACCGGCAAGGCCGCTGAGTTCGCTGCGGTCATTTTCGGCCCTTGCGTCAACCCGTCTTTCCAGATTGGCGGCAACACTTACGCGGTTGATGTGACAGTGCCGGAAGGTGGTCATGTGTCACTGTCGGCCACTGGATTGCGGAAGACGATAACGTTGACAGCTGAAAACGGCGACGTTTCGGATGTTTTCGACAAGGGCGTTCGTGGCAACGGCAGTGGAAGCGGCTCATATGTTTTCGAGCCGATACCGGCAGGAGATTCGCTATTGACGGTTTCCGGCAATTTTGGCATCGATTTGACCATGTTTGACGTTTCTGGAGGTGTGCCATGGCTGACGTTATCCTCGCAGACGGCAAGCTGACGCCACGTGCGAGCGTATCGCAGGTGACGTTGGATTGGGCTTGCGGCACGGACGAAAACGATTTCGAACTGACCATCGACGATCCGGATGCGCCGGAAATCGAACATGGCTGGTATTTCTGGCTTGACGGCAGTGACGTGGGCGGCCGGATCGTCGACCGTCGTGTGGCTGTTTCCGGTGGCGTGTCCACGGCCACGTGGATCGGTCAATCGTGGACCGGCATGTTGGCGGCGAAGATATTGCAGCCGGACGCGAATCAGGATTACCTGACCGTCTCCGGCAAGCTGCCTGACATCCTCAAAAACCTTTTGAAGCGCATCGGTTTGGATTCGGTGTTTACCGTCGATTCCTCCGATGCTTCCACTTTGTCGAATTGGATGTTCGAGAATCCACGCTACGTGGACGCCTACACAGGATTCCGCAATCTGCTCGCATCCTGCGGCAGACGCCTCGACTTCCAAGCCAAGGATAATCACATCCTGCTTGGCATCACGCCTGTTGGCATCATCGACAACACGATCGATTCCGACCTTGTGGATTTCAAGGCCGAAACCAACCGTCGCGCGGTGAATCATCTCATCGGCCTTGGCTCGCAGGAGCTTAAGAACCGTCTGGTGGTTAATTATTTCGCGGATGCGGCCGGCGTGGTGAGTCAGACTCAGACGCTCCTTGGCGCTGATGAGGTCTGCGCCACATACGACTATTCCAACGCGGATCTGGGCACGCTGCAATCCGAGACGAAGAAGCATCTGCAGGAATTGCAGACCGGAGGATCGGTCGAAGTGACGTTGTCCGATGAGGTCGGAGACGGCCTGCGTGTGGATGACAAGATTGTTGCGACGGATCAGGCTTCCGGCGTCAACGTCACCGCCGTGGTGACGAAGCGGATCGTGAAAATCGATTCCGGGATTTTGGCTTCGACGTTCGAAGTCGGACTGCCTGTACAGTCGGCGAACGCGAACTATTCCGGTTCTTCCTCTTCCTCTTCGTCTTCGGGTTCGTCTTCCGGTGGCGTGTCTTTGACGGCTGGCCGTGGCCTGTCGATTTCAGGCGGCACGATCAACGCGGACGTCGCTTCCGAGGATTTGGATTCCGTCAGGCAGGTCGCCGAGTCGGCGAACAGGACGGCTTCCGGTTTCGCGGCGCAGATCGGCAAGGCGAACCAGACCGCCGAGGATGCGAAGAACGTCGCCGATGCGGCCAAGACCGTGGCCGACAGTGCCAAGTCGGGCATGATGACCGATTCCGAACGGTCGAAGCTCGCTTCGGTCGAACAGGGCGCGAACGCCTACACGCTGCCGAAGGCGTCCACGGACGTGCTGGGCGGCGTGAGGGTGGACGGTTCCTCGATCGTAAGCGTGGACGGCGTCATCAGCGCTCATGTCGGCGACGGCGCTTCCGGGAGGGTCGTGTTCCCAATCGGATACGTGATCCAGAACACGACGGGCATCGACCCCTCCGTGGATTTCGGTGGGACTTGGCGACAGTTGCCTTCGCTCGGTTGTTTCACTTTTGAAAGGATAGGCTAGTGAAATCTGACGGTTATTCGAAATACGTGTGCGACAAGTGCGGCAAGACCGCCTATGTCGCCGCTGGCGATACTGAGGCGCGTGAATGGTTCACCGTGCGCCGCTATTCGGCTGGCAAGGCGACCCGCATCGCGGAGGATGTGACGCCCGACATTTACGAATTGTGCTCCAAATGCAATACGTCTTTCATGGCGTTCATGCAGCAGGATGACGAATCGTTTGAAGCATGGTTGAAGGAGGTTGAACAGTGACCATCGAACTGGTTGACGGCAAGGCCGGAGTTGCACACATCTCAAGCGAGGATAAGGCGATCATCCATCAGGCCAAGTTCTCGAAGTCCGACGTGGTGTACGACTGGGGCGACGCATTCAAATGCTCGATGAGTTCGTCCAACAGGGCGACGATCGGCACCGGCTGCGCGTCGATACAAGGCTTGGACTGGCATATCACGTCGGCGGAATCGGTGACGATCTCCAACGGGTCGCAGGGAATGAAACGCAATGACATCATCTGCGCACATTACCATCGAGATTCCAAGACCGGTAATGAGCTGGTGGAGTTGGTCGTGTTGAAGGGTTCGCCGAATGCGACTGCCGCCGCTGACCCGACCATTCCGTCAGGGAAGATATTGTCCGGCGCGGGTGACGCGTACATGCCGTTGTGGCGTATCCCGCTTGACGGTATCACGGTCGGTACGCCGGTGCGCCTCTTCACGCCGAGGGGGGCTTTGTGGGATTCCGTAACCCAGTCGGGTGAATGGGTCGTAGTCGCGCGACCTAGAGGCTATGACGCCTACTGCGCCGCGTCCATGATCTTCAAGCCGAACACGAACACGTCAATAGACATCAAGCTGCCGATCGAAGCGGCAAACTGGAATTCATACTCCGTCGAATTGCAGTTGATGAACAACAATCAGAACAAAGTCCCATCGTTCAACAACATCTCGATGATCACGAACAGTCATTCGGCAAAAGGATTCCAGATTGTCGCATGGAACGCAGGCAGTACACAGTTGAGCTATCGCATTGCTGTTACCGTCCACGTCTTCGACACGAAGCAGTAGTTTTCCGTAACCCTGTACAACGCGAAGGGATTCACGGTCATCCGCACCGGCATGATGATGCTCGTCAAATACTCCGGCAATATCGGTAATGGCAGTTGGGATTCAGTGCAATGCGAATACGTGCTGCCCGTCGAACTGCGCCCTCCGGTCGAAGTCAATGCGATGGTGTGCGTATCGAACGGGCAGACGGCGAGAATGCTCGTCGTCAATCCGAACGGAACCATCAGATGCGCGAACATGGGAGCCGCGGGTAGCAATCAGGGTTGCGTCGGCTCACTCTGCTATCCGATCCCATGAGGATAGTTTTCCGTAACCCAGCAATGCCAACTGCAATGGCAGAATACCGCATCGTTCGTTCCGTCTTCTTATGGCGCTTCGAACACCATCACGGTCAAAGACGGTCTGATTTTCGTGGACCTGTCTTCGTTCCGAAGCACCGTGAAAGTCGGCGATTACCGTGTCTGGCTGTTCCAGGCGGGAGTGAAGCCCTCCCAAACGGTCGGTCTTGGGTGCGTCGCGAACGTGCACGGCATCGCGTATGGCAAACAGGCGAGGTGGAACGCTGACGGGTCGGTGACGCTTATCGGAGGCGTGAACTCATCCGATATCATCCAATGCTTCCCGAAGATCATTCCGGTGCCAGATGGTGTGGAATTCGTCTAGTCCACAATCCAGCAACCATGCGATGTGGAATATGCATAATTGGGATTCCGCAACCACAGACGCTTATCACCTTACGGCGGTAGCCAGAACGGCGGCTTTTTGCCACAACGATGACCTATATCGTTGCCTAAACCGTCGCGACAGGAAACGATACGCTGCCGGCATGCCATGTGTTTGCGGGAATGGTCGCATCATACGATGTGCGGAAGGAAACCGTGTTTCCCGCAACGTACAGAAAACGATTCTCCATATGGTCTTCATAGGAATTGTCTACGAACTCGTTGAAGCCTTCACTGGCGGACTGCACGTCCATGCTTGCCAAAGCCACTCCATTCCACGCCTTATTGCCGAAAAGCCCTTTGTTGACCCATCGGCAGTAGACGGTCGCCAAGCCATTGACGACGTATCCACTGATTGTGAATTCCGGGTCACTGGTCAGTTTCGTGAAACGAATCGGGGTTACGGAATGCTATTTCACCGGCCAGCAGCCGCAGACGCGGAAATAATATCCGCTGTTCATGCTGCCGCTGATCGTGACCTTGCCGTCAGCATCGAAGGACAAGGCTCCATGCTGCCCGTTCACACCTTCCAGCAGTATCGTGCCTTCACCCTCCGGCAGGAAACCGGCGGCCATCGTCTCATTCACGATCAGGCCGTTGGAATTGATGTCGGATGTGAAGGACGTGTTGCCAAAAGCGAACGCCATCATTCCAACCTTGGCGAGATGTACCGTCATGCCGTAGGGCCCATGCCAGATCTGCCGTTCAAGGGTTACGGAAAGCTATGCGACCCCGATAATGAGCCGCTCCCATGCCCGTTGCAGACTTTTCAGCACCGACAGATCCGGGCGCAGATAGTAGCGGGCCGTGGTCTTGATGTCGCTGTGTCCGAGCTGGCGCGCGACCACTGAGATGTCGGCGCCATGTTCATCGTCGAGTCCGCAAAAGGTGATCTCTTTGCACTCAGCACGGAAAGCGCGGATTTCCCTGTAGTCGGCACCGTGCGCGACCGGTATCGCGTCTATCGGATCAGCGGAACAAAATGCATCATCCAGTATTTCAGCACGACCCCGTGGAATCCGGTCGGGGTCGCTGTCTGTGATCCGGCTGCATACGACGTTATGGTCAATGCCGGATTGCCGCTCGTGTTCGCCGCCACCGACCACCCGTATTAAACAAACCAAAGCCCCGCCACGTGCGGGGCTTTCTCGTAAGGAGATGTAATGTGCTGCAAAATTTTCTAGCCGGGTTCGGTGGTGTGGGCGGCGCGTGCGCCCTCATCACGCTCGGACTTAAAGTCTGGCCGGGCGCTTTGGAAGCGTTGGCGACATGCCTGTACTCGCACGTGCAGCCGGAACGGTTGCCATACGATTCGCCGCTCAGCCAGCATTTCGCCAAGACACGGCAGCTTGGCGAACGTACCGAGAAATTCGATGATCGTATGGACGAGCTATGCCGTGACACGATAAAAAACACGATCATCAGCCTGATTTACGGCGACCAGTCGCACGACCATTCTGAGGCTGTTAGATACGAACTCGACAAACTCGAAAAACTCGACGCGCGATGCTGGATAGTCAACGCAGCCGAAAAATATTTGGAGGACCGGCAATGACACGTCTAGCCATCGCAGGTGGCGCATACCTGCTGCTGCTCGCGCTCGTCATCGTGTTCAATCATGGCGCGCACAGTTGATTTTCACACTTCAAGGCCATCCCATTTCGGGATGGCCTTTCCATTTGCCCTTGACTCGGGGGCGGGAAGGAGAGGATTTTGGGCATGCTCGCGTTGACGTCAGTGGCCGCAGTGTTCGTCGTGCTACTGCTTGCGGTGGCGTGGCTGTTGTGGCATGGCCATGACGTGCCGATATGGCTCACCTGTGTCGTGACGCTGCTGCTGGCCGCGTTCACGCTCGTCTGCGTCGTTCTGCTCATGCTGCCGCTCCTGCGATTGCTGGAGATGGCCATCATGATATGGACGCTCGTCTTCGCGTAAAAACCATCAAAAAAGGAGGAAACACAATGAAATCATGGGAGAATCTGGAGGCTGACGAGGATCTCATTCTCGCCACGCACATGACCAAGGGGCGCCAGGGATGCAAGGTCGACAAGATCGTTTTGCACCATAATGGCGGCAACCTGACCGGCAGGGACTGTTACGACGTGTGGCAGACCCGTGAGGCTTCCGCCCACTATCAGGTGGCGGCGGACGGCAGGATCACGCAGCTCGTCTGGGATACCGATACCGCTTGGCATTCGGGCGATTGGAATGCGAATCTCACGTCCATCGGCGTGGAGCATGCGGACATTTCGACAGACCCGTGGATGATCTCCGAAGCTACGTTGGACAACGGCGCGCACCTCGTGGCCGCGCTCTGCAAGCATTACGGGCTCGGACGTCCGCAGTGGGGCGTCAACGTGTTCCCGCACAGCCATTTCTCCGCTACCGCCTGTCCGGCATCCATCGCAGGAGACCAGCGCGACGCCTACATGGCCAAGGCGCAGGCGTATTACGATGCCATGACCGGCACGACAGTGCCGACGCCAACCGTCCAGCCGACGCAGGCCGCCACGGAATCGTCCGCCGCAAACGTGCTGCCGGGCACGTACCGTGTGGCCGTGGACGGGCTCAACGTGCGCGACCGTCCGAGCGTTTCCGGCAATGTGGTCGCCACCTATGCCAACGGACAGACCGTCAATCTGGATCATTGGGGCACGGTCGCGGACGGCTACATCTGGGGCCGCTACGTGGCTTATAGCGGGGCCGTGCGCTACGTCGCGCTGGCTCCCGCGGACAAGAGCTCCTGGTATCTCGTCAAAGCCTGAAAGGAAGGTGGCATTAATGGCAGAACATGCGCGTTCCACGGTCGAGACGGTCGTGGACGATCTTTCCGACGACTACAAGAATTCCGGTGGCTACAAGCCGGTGTTCAACGATACGGTCAGAACCGTCATCTACGTGGCCTCTCTGGCCGCGTCCATCGTCGGGTTGGGTTTCATGATGTTCGGTGATGCGCAGGTGGGCGGTTTCATTTCCACCGCCGCCGGTGTCGTCGCGTCCGGTTTCGGTGTCGCCTACAATCCGCTGCGCAACGCCTGACAGTGGAAACTCAACCTCGCGCCGGAAACTCAACCTCGGGTGTGGAAAAATTTGCGGCACTGTAGTGTCCGTGGAATTTTTTACACCCGTTTTCTAACTTTTGCCCCTCTCTCAGCATTGCTGGGGGAGGGGCGTTTTTTGCGTTTCAGCGCGTATTCGCAAGTCGCTGGAAACCGGCTTCGATGCCCTGTGCTTCGCGGCCTTGTGGCCGTCAAGCGTCCTTCACGCAGGTGAACGAGAGGATATCGCCATCGGTCTCACATTCGGACGTGAGACGATAGCCGTTCTCTTCAAGGACCTTCTTAATGTCGGGCGTGAAATCATTCTTCTCCCAATCATCAGGATCAAGATTCAGATAATCCACCTCGTTCTCATCATCGTCGAAATCGATAGGCCCATCGAAAATGCGAATATGGAAACACACGTCATCACCATTGGACAACGGATATTTCAGAATCTCATTATTCGGCTCCATCAAATCAACGTATGCGTTAAAATCAGTCATTTCAACCTCCATGATAAAAAAATTGTCAAGAATAGTATGAGGATTCACCGTTTTCTAGGCGGGGATTAGTCTTCGCGGTTCCAAATGCAGTCGCCGTATTCGCGGACCTCGCAAAGGGTTGGCGCTCCGATCGTGCCTATGGGACTGCATGCCATGCGGTTGATGTCGGCCAGCAGTGTGTTCCGGTCGGTCTTCTCCCAATCCTCGTATGCGCCGGAATACCATTCGCCTGGGCGGATGGCGATTCCGCCTTCCTCTTTTATCGAGATTGCCATTGGCACGCCATTGACGTCGATCTCGGTGGTGTAGGGGTTGATGGTGATCTTCGCGTCGCAGATCGACGCGATGAACAGTTCCATCTCGGTTTCCGGTGCGCGGCGTTGGAATGCGAACCATGCGTCGGCGTCGGCGAAGAGTCGTTCGATGGCTTCTTCGGCTGGGAGCGAGACCGTCTTGTTGGTGGCGCGCGTGGTGAATGTGATCGTTGCCATTTTCGTGTTCCTTGCTTGTTCTTTGCTGACACTTTTATATTACCGCAAGTGCGGTAATAATCAAGTCGGACACGCCGTGGAAATCAATCCAAACCATCCCACAGCTCGTCAAGGGAGACGCCAAGCGCCTCGGACACCCTTTTCGCCGTATCCAAACGCATCGTATGCGGATCCCGCGCACGCTTCGGCCGAGGTGTGGAGTCCCAGGCCTCCAAAGCCCAGAAATACGAAACCGAATTGATTCCGACCCTCGCGCGTAGATCCTGCTGCGACAATCCGGCACGTTCGCGCATCGCACGCAAAGTCATCCGTATACCTCCATGTTGTTTCCGTCCATGCGGACGCTAAAACAAAACGCCCCGACCGAAGCCGAGGCGTTTCGCGACATCAAAACATGCCTAATGTGTAATTTCAATCCACACATATTGCACATAATTTCAATCCACGTTCCGGCATCTCATGCCGGGACGACACACCTCATGATACTCGGGTTGGCGCGTCGTGTCAATCCAGCTCGTTCGACATTCCGGCCTTCTTCTCGGCGACAAGTCGGTCGAACATGACGTGGGCCAGTACGTCGAAGGCTTCGCCGCGGTTTTCAATCCACCATGCCGCGCTGGTGTATTCGGCGATGATGGAGAGCATGCGTGGCTGGAACCGCTCGCGCAGGTCATGGCTCGTGCGGTTGATGACTCCGTCGCGCAGGTCGTTCGCCCACTTGACCTGCTTCGGCGTGCCGTCGAGGTCGGGCATGATCTCTTCGACGTGCTGCTGTTCGCGCCATCCGGCGTTCTTGGCGTTCTCCGCCGCCAGACGCTCGTCGCGTTCCTTGCGGCGGCATTCCGGGCATTTTTGCGTTGTGAGCCATTCGAGGTAGCTTTCGCGCTTGCTGGTCTTGCCGAAGAGTTCGATGCGTTCGTCGTGTCCGCAGGTGTGGGTGATGTCGTAGTGTGCCATTTTGCGTTCCTTTCCTTTGCTGACACTTTTATATTACCGCAAGTGCGGTAATAATCAAGTTTGGCGTGTCGCACACTAGACTGGAATCGTCCTTTGCTGACACGATGGACAAGGCGGAGCCAAGGCAATGCGGCTCCGCCTCTCTTATAATTGGCCATGTCAGCAAAGGAGACCAGCATGGCCTACACGATCCGCCAATATGCCACCAAAGCCGGTAAAAGATACGAAGTCAGATACCGTAAGCCGGACGGAGCGCCGACCGGCAAAAGAGGATTCCGCCGCAAGATGGACGCGGATGCGTGGGGCGCGGCCAACGTCACCACCGCGAAAAGCGTCGGAGCCTACATCGACCCACAGGCCGGACGACGACTCGTGGAGGACTTCTGGACGCCGTGGCTGGCCGCGAAAAAGACCAAGGCCAAGCCAAGCTACGTCAAGTCATTGGAGGATGCTTGGCGCGTGCATGTCATGCCGCAATGGGGTGTGCGTGAAGTCCAGTCCATCACAAGGGGCGAGGTGCAGCGGTGGGTCACCGATCTGGCCGGCAGGCGCAGCGCGTCGGTGACCATCCGCGCCGAAAACCTCCTGCGCAACCTCTTGGAGAGGGCGAAGGAGGACAAGTGCATCCACGACAACCCATGCGACAACATCGAACTGCCGCGCAAACAACGCAGACGACACGTGTATCTGGCAGCCGACGAACTCTCGCGTGTGGCGTTGCATTGTGGCTGGCGTGAGCCTATCGTGCTCACTCTCGGACTGTGCGGCATGCGTTGGGGCGAACTCGTCGCCCTGCGTGTGGAGGACGTTGATCTGCAACGATGCAGGCTCCATATCTGGCGTAGCATCACCAGACTGTCCAGCGAGATGGTGGAGACGGATCCGAAAACCCATGAGGGGCGCGTCGTCATGTTCCCGCAGATTCTCAGACCATTGCTTGCCAGGCAATGCGACGGACGTGGCCCGTCGGATTTTCTTTTCACGGCTCCGGGCAAGCCGTTGGACGAGCCCATGACGAACGGTTGGAATCCGACCAGGAGCGATGGCTGGTTCGCTGTCGCGTTGCGCAGGGCCGGCATCGAGCGCGGGCATATGACGATCCATGACCTGCGGCATACCGCCGCGAGCCTCATGGTGCAGTCCGGCGCGAACGTCAAGACCGTGCAGCGGCAGCTCGGCCACAAGTCGGCCGCGATGACGTTGGATGTGTACGCCGACCTGTTCGACGAGGATCTGGACGACCTGTCGGAGCGCATGGGCGGTCTGCTGTTTTCGCAGGATGTGGGCAAAATGTGGGCGCAGACCGTCGAGAATGTTTCGGAAACGTTGGAATCGGTGGGGGTTGACCGTTGAACGATTGCGGGTTCGATTCCCGCTGGCGGCACCGAATGACGTTGTAAATGTGTTGCTGGATAGCACGTACGAAACAATCCGTTATTACACTGGCGGCATTG
>OQWD01000080.1_pt1 | contig 36783 bp, 24 predicted proteins | sample 1691631 | NCBI WGS metagenome assembly OQWD01 (sample SAMN03418283, study PRJEB22391) | human gut metagenome | biome: human-gut; feature: organic feature; material: feces | host: Homo sapiens | place: Italy | collected 2013-04 | reverse complement strand
CAAGCTGCACGCCCTTCTCCCGGCGGTCCTCATAATTGTCGCACACGGCCAGCACCCGCACGCCCGGCTGGGGCAGGATGCAGTTTTCCAGCAGGCTCGTGCCTCGGCATCCAAGGCCAATAACACCCACATTCAGATTGTCTTTCATAATAGAACACCCTTTCTGATTTTGATGCTGTCGGGTCCCCGCAGTACCCGGAAAGAAAAGCAGTAACTTAATAGAGCGGCAAAATATCCTCTCCGGTCTCAAGCCGCTGTAGATTTTTGAGAATAATTTCAGCGTACCGGGATTTGGTTAGAAATTCAGTCTCCCCGTCCACGGAGAGATATGCCTGCAGAGCAGGCCCTTCAAAAAGCTGCATCACAGCGGGCTCGCGTCCATCGCGGAAAGTAAAAGTGACACGGATGAGCTCCTGTGCGTCCTCTGGTACACCGTCCCGTGTGTATTCCTCACCCGGCACACCGATCAAGCATTGGTAAAGGGAGCGAAAGCGCTCTGTGTCCACAGGAAAGCCTCCTTCACCGGTGACAAGGAGCTCACCGCTGTTTTCGGACAGTGCGAAAACGACGAGTGTATCAGGCCCCTTTATACCGACGGATCGAATGTTCTCGATTGAAAAAAGCATCGGCAGGCGTGAGACGACGTCCTCGAATTGTGTGTCCAGCCAGGGAAGAGCCTCCAGCGGCGTACAGTAAACCACTGGGCGGTCATTGCATACAAGATAGACGCTTCCGTCTGAAGGGGCAGATGCGCGAAGCTCGATGCTTTGTGTTTCGCCGACGGTGTCTATGTAAGAGAAACAAACAGTGGAATACGGGGTTTCCAGCCCGTAAGCCGCCAAATCGTCCTTATCTGATATATACGCCTCCACGGTTTCTGCCTGGAGGGAAAAAAGTGACGCGGTAATGTCCTCCACGGCCTGCCGGTCGGTACGACGTTTTTTATCCTGCGAACTGACATACAGGATATTTTCTGCTTCATCGCGCGTGAGTACGAAAGAACTTTCCCGCACAGAGCCGCCGAAGGTGATGGCGTCCGGTCCCTCCGCGATGGACGACGGAGGAGGTGTGAGTTGTGTAGAAACAAAATCTTTTGCGCCGAGAAGGAAGATATCCGCACCGCTCCACAGGTATATGTCCGCACTACCTGTCACCCAGGCATAATGCGCGTTCTGGCCGGGAACCGCGCCGCCGACCTCGAGCTGAAGTGACATATCGCCGTATTCGAAGCGCACAGAGGCTCGGGGCGCTTCAAACCCGAATTGTTGCAGATCATCCGACGCAGCGGCGACTGGCTCCAGTGTGGAATTGTCTGCGAGCTGCAAGCAGGAGGAGAGCAGCGATGACGTTGTGAGCGATGGATCTATGCCTTCCACGGTGAGCCGCCCCTCGGCCTCTGCGATGATGACGAAGCCTCCCGTTTCGTTCTCTGCACAGATGCGGTGGGGGAGCTTTCCGGAGGGGAATACAGAGAAAGCCGACGCTTTTGTATCGCTGGAAGCAACCGATGACACAGACTGCTGCGACTGCTGTAAAAGTACGAGAATGGAAACACATGATGCCAGAAACAGCGTGAGGATGCCCAAAAGTGTTGCCTTGTGTTTCATGGGGCTTCTCCTCCTGTTTTATTACAGCCTTTTGCGGTGCAACCACATCCCTATGCAGCCCGCAAGAGTAAGTGCAGGGATGAGCAGCATGAATATGACGGCAAGCACAATGTACTGTGACTGAGTGATGACCATCTGCTCTGCCATCAGTGTCTTGGCAGGGATCACAATGACAGATTCGCTGCCGCACACCATCCCCAGAACAGATAGTAGGTATTCTGCGTTGGAGAAAGAGACGTTTTCCAGCGATGCGCTTCCCAGAGCCTCCGCTGCAGCAAACGCCAGCACAGTACTTCGCTTTGCCTCTTTGCCTTCATACTGTGTGTATTGAGAGCGTATCAGTGCCGGATAAGCGTAGAAATCGTCTGCCGAGGGTTGCCAGTCGTCGGAGACCTGCACAGGCATGACGCAGGCCTGCGGAGAGTATTGCAGCAGCACCTGCGTTTCATAGCCGCTCTGTGCTTGAAACTCCTGGTGCAGCTCCCTCCCCACGGGGCTCAGAAACGGCACATTGTCAGGATGTGAGGGCAGGTTTTCGCCTTGCACATATTCTACAAGACTGAGATATGGTTTTCCATTGATGTATCGCTGTTGATCCATCTCAAGCACAAGGCCGTCCCCATAGGAGATACCCCACTGGTGCAGGAAAGCTTCAAGGTTCGGCAGGCGGACGGCGTTGGGCGCAGGCGCATAGACAAGCGTCCTGCCGAATTGTCCGCCATTTTCCATATAGTTGTTCAATGCGTCCAGCGCCTCGGCTGAGAGATCGCGCGAAGGAGAGAACAAAAAGGCGATATCAGCCTGTGTGTCGAGGAAACCGGAGGTAAGGCTCGCTTCTGTTATATCGTAGCCGCCGGAGGACAGGAGTTCCCGCAGCGATTGCGGATATACGCTTTCAAGCCCTGTTAGAAAGGTAACCGTGACAGTCCTCTCAGAGGTTACACGAAGAATGGCCGAGGTGAGTTCTTGTTCTGCTTTAGAGGAGCGGATATATTGCTTGCCGAGCTGTTCGACATATTCGGAATTGAACAGGTCGAAAATATTGGTCTTTTGAGTCTGTCCTCCGCAGGACACCAATATATCGTACTGTTCCAGCTTCATATCGGCATACTGCGCAATAAAGCCGGGATTCGCGGCTGGGTCCCGGTAAGTAACGGTAACAGCCCGGCTGCGGACTGCATACTGGTCAAGAAGCCATTTGGCCTGGGCAAAGTATCCGCCGCCATTTTCAAGGTCGATGCCGTCGCACATGACATCAATGGAGACCTTTTCATCGAGCGACGCCAGGATACTGAGCGTCTGTTCGGACAGTTCATATGCCTTATCGTGTGTAAGGTCCCACGTCAGAGATATGCGCTGCGCCAGCGCATTTGTGACCAGATTGATGAGCACCAGAGCCGCCAGGCCGGCGGCCAGAAGGGCGGATGAAAGCCAGCGTATCCCTGCCCGGCACATATTGTTTTTTGTCATCTGTCGCCCCTCCTGTTCAGCGCCATCTTCTGCGCTCGTAGCTGCCCATCGTCAAGAGAAGAAACGCAGCTGTTATGCTGAGAAAAAATACGATGTCCACTGTGTTCAAAAGCCCCAGCGTAAAGCTGTTGTAATGCTGCTGGAGGGAGAGGGCCGAGAAAATACGCTTCAAAAGCGGTTCGCTTATAACGGATACCATTGCGTCCGATAAAAGAAAGAACAGCCCGGCTGCAAAGCCGCCCACCGCCGCGATAATCTGATTTTCCGTGTGCGCGGAAATGAACAATGCTATGGAGATCAAAGCGGCTCCCAAAAGAGCGAGCCCAATGAAATTTCCGGCTATCACCGGCCAGTCGGGGTGCGCAAAAAAACTGATAATGATACCAAATACGAGTGTAATTGCCGTACCAGTCAGAAAAATGGTATAAGCAGCCAAGAATTTTCCCAGTACAAGCGACGGCAGGCGCAGCGGGCAGGTAAGAAGAAGCTGGTCGTTTTTGGCCTTTCGCTCTTCGCTCACAAGGCGCATCGTCAAGACGGGTATCAGAAACAGGCAGATATTGAAGAGATTGGCAAAAACGTAGCTGAGGCTTGCACTCATATTCACAAGACAGGTGCCTGTGAAATAAAAACCGGCAAAAAACCAGAAAACCGCCAGATAAATATAGCCCATTGGCGTGACAAAATAGGAGCAGAGCTCCCGGCTAAAAACAGCATTCATTGCGCACCTCCATCGTTCTCACCCTGTGTTAGCGCCAGAAAAACCTCTTCGAGGCTGCGGTCTCCTTCGCGCAGTGCATATATAGGCATACGATGCTGTGCCAGTGCTTCGAAAAGTGCGGTTCGGATATCAGCCCCCCGCTCGTGCTCCAGCATAAACTCAAATACGCCCGGCTCGCTTTCCGTGTATGCATCGCGCACAAGAACGCCGGGCAGGCTTTCCAACGCTGCGCGTGCGTCCTGAAAATTCCCCTTGACGGCCACGCGCAGTTTGTTGCCGGAGCCGGTGATGCTTTCTGTGCTTCCGTCCGCCAAGATGCGGCCGTGGTCCATCACGAGAACACGGGAGCACACCGCTTGTATTTCACTGAGGATATGGGATGAGAGAAGGATGGTTGTCTTTTTACCCAAGTCTGCGATAAGCTCCCGGATCTCGATAATCTGTTTCGGATCAAGACCCGCGGTCGGTTCGTCCAAAATCAACAGAGGGGGAGAACCGAGCAGCGCCTGAGCCAGCCCTACGCGCTGCTGGTAGCCCTTGGAAAGGTTGCGGATAAGCCGTCCCGATACATCCTCGATATGGGCCAGACAACAGGCCTCCTTGATGCATTCCTCACGAGCACCCTTTAGCCCCTTGATGCGAAAGACAAAGCAGAGATATTCTTTCACGGTCATCTCCGGGTAAAGCGGAGGCTTCTCGGGGAGATAACCGATTTTTTTCTTGGCGGCCAAAGGAGTCTCCATCATGTCTGTGCCGTCTATCAAGATACTGCCTTCATCAGCACCAAGGTATCCGGCCAGCATATTCATCGTGGTCGATTTTCCGGCGCCGTTCGGCCCCAAAAATCCCAGTATATCCCCCTGTTTTACGGAGAAGCTGATATGTTCTACAACCGTTTTTTTTCCATAGCGTTTTGTCAGCCGTTCGACCGTAAGCATGCGTTTCCCTCCCCAAAGAAGCCGCGTATGCGGCAGACCTTCGCTTGATATTATGATTGTATAATGTTAACAAAAACAATGTCAATCAGATGGGCGTAATTAAAGAAAATTACCACAAATATAATAGATGATGCCCATTTTGTATGATATATTCCTGCACACAGGCAGACTGACTCAGAGGCTGGCCGGGAGACCTGGAAATGTACCCGCGCGCATATATGGGATACACCGGAGATGCAAGTAAGACAGATGCCCCGTTCCCAAAGGGTGGAACGGGGCTGTTTTGTGCGATAAAAGCGGTTTTGTTTCATTCGGAATTTTTTCACATGCTGAAAGGCATAAGTATATTCTTTTGAGAGACTTGATTCCCCTTTCGCTGGGAAAATGTTGGGCACAGTTGCGTTAAAGTTAAAATAGTGGATAAAGGCATTTTTTGCTTATTTACACAATGCAAGTGTGCAACTATACTAAAAACGACATGAAAAGAAAGCGAATTTAAGGCAAAAAGATGGAGGCGAGCCCGGTGGAAAACACTGCAGCTGAAAGAAGAAAGAAAAAATTGACGCACTATCGGAAGGAGGCTTCACCTCTGCAACGGAAAAAGGGATTTGGGGCCTATATGCGGGCCAATGGCGCGCTCTATGCAATGGCTATACCAGGTGTGCTTTGTGTGCTGCTGTTTTCCTATGTGCCTATGTATGGCGTGCTGATAGCTTTTCAGAAGTACTCTCCGGCGAAGGGCGTTTTTGGAAGTCCATGGGTAGGTTTTGAACAGTTTATAAAGTTCTTCGAGTCGCCTTATTGTGAAAGATTGTTCACGAACACTTTCCTTCTGGGGCTTCTGACAATTTTATTTTCCTTTCCGGCGCCGATCATTCTGGCGCTGCTTCTCAATGAGATGCGCAGCGTGCGGCTGAAGCGTGTGACACAAACGATATCCTATATGCCGTATTTCATTTCAACTGTGGTAGTGATTGGCCTGCTCAAACAGCTTTTGACGACAAATGGCGGCATCGTCAATTCGATACGGGAGATGATGGGGTTCCTTCCCAAGGACTTCTTTGCCGATCCACAGTGGTTCCGTCCGCTGTACATTTTATCGGGCATATGGTCGAGCATCGGGTATGGGTCCATCCTGTATCTTGCAGCAATCAGCGGCATCAACCCTGAGCTGTATGAGTCCGCAGTGCTGGATGGAGCTTCACGCTGGCAGCAGATACGTCATATCACGCTGCCTTGCATTATGTCCACTGTTGTGATTCAGTTGATTTTTGCAGTTGGCGGTATCGTTGGCAATGATTATCAGAAGATACTTCTCATGCAGTCTCCGCTCAACTACTCCACATCGGACGTGTTTTCTACATTTGTCTACAGGGAAGGTATTCTGGGTGGGAGCTACAGCTATTCAACGGCAGTGAACCTTCTTACATCCGTTATTTCCGTAGTGTTCCTTCTGCTTGCCAACTGGTTTGCCAAGCGCGCAGGGGAAGAGGCGCTGTTCTGAAAAATTGTTGGAAAGGGTTTGAATTATGCGAACGAAAACAAAGAAGGCGTTGGAAGGAACGACGGGCGTCGTGCAAAAAAGCACATGGTTCGACTATATGAACAATGCGCTTATGATACTGCTGAGCCTGTGTTTTATCTATCCTATTGTAATGACGCTGGCCCAGTCATTCAGTGATGCAAAAGCGATGGTCGGCAAAACGGTGTTCCTTTTTCCCGTCGGGTTCTCGCTTGACTCCTACAAGCAGCTGCTTTCGGATATATCCATCCTGCGCTATTACTGGAATACAATCGTTTATGCGGGCTTGGGTACGTTTTTGACGCTGACGCTCACCGGGATGCTCGCCTATCCGCTCACAGCGCGGGATTTCAAGGGCAAACGGGTCATCTCCGTCATGCTGCTCATCACAATGTTTTTCGGCGGCGGCATGATCCCCACATATCTCGTCTATAAGGATATGTATCATCTGACGAATACACTGTGGGTCATGATTCTGCCGGGCGCCGTTTCCGCGTGGAACGTGATTATTTTTAAAAATTTCTTCAACAGCATTCCTGTTGAGCTGAGAGAGGCGGCGCAAATCGACGGAGCGGGACATTTCCGCGTTCTTTTTCAAATTGTGATGCCGCTGTCAAAGCCGCTGCTCGCAACGATTGGACTGTTCACGATTGTCGGGCACTGGAACGGATATTTCAACGCTCTGCTCTATCTGGATTCGGCTGATAAGTTCCCAATCCAAATGTTCCTGCGCAGAATACTGGTGCTGAGCGAGATTTCCAGCGGGGCCGACCTGCAGAATCTGGATCTCCTTCGGCAGCTGGCAAATACAAACCCCACCACAGTGAAAGCAGCGGCGACCATCGTGACCATCATTCCAATTCTGTGTGTCTACCCGTTCCTGCAAAAGTATTTTACAAAGGGAATGATGCTCGGCTCTGTCAAAACATGAGCTTACCGCGGCATTGCGGCACAAATGTGCCGTGGCGATAACAATCATTCAAAAGGAGGATCTCACATGAAACGCAAACCCAAAGCGATCATCAGCCTACTGCTTGCCATGCTGATGATGGCGACCGTATTGGCCGGCTGCGGCGGTACGGCATCTTCCACCCCTTCTCAGAGCGCTGTGGAACCATCCGCATCCGGCAGCTCTGCCGATGACGATTCCGCAGAGCCGATTGAGTTCCCTTACACGGGCGAGGAGGTCGTGTTCAAGGGATTTGGTTATGACGGGCTGGCACAGGAGGACACCGTCGTATCCCGCGCTTGGCAGGAGCATATTGGCAATATCAAGGTCGAATATGAGTTCATCCCCTACAACGACTTCCTGACAAAGGTGGACATCTATCTGGCCTCTGGCGACATCCCGGACATTCTGCCTGTGTATGATCCAAAGACCGTGGTGAATACCTACGGTGCATCGGGCGCTCTCCTGGATTTCAACCAGTATATTGATTATATGCCCAATCTCCAGAAATACCGGAAAACTTATCCCAATATGGATTACCTGAACACTGCGGAAGGCAACCGCTATGCCATTGTCGGTGTCCAGCCCATTGACTACGCAGGAGAGAGCTGGTTCGTCAATATGGACGAACTAAAAAAGGCAGGTGTCGAAAAGGCTCCCGAAACCGTAGACGAGCTGCTGGAGGCCATGCGTGCAGTGAAGGAAAAGGATCCAGCCGGCACGCCTTTCCTGTCTTATTGGAACATATCCTATGCGATGGGCGCCTTTGCCAACTTGATTAATGCACAGACGAGTGCCGTGTATTATGACACAGAGGACGATACTTATAAATTCGCCTACAATGAGGAAAGCTCGAAACGAAAGGAGCTTATCCAGCTGATGGCGGACATGTATGCAGAGGGACTTGTGAACCGGGAGATCGCCACGCTCTCCGACGAGCAGGCCAAGGCGCTGCTTGCCCAGGGCCAGTGGGCCTTCACCTACCTCTACGGCAATTCTCTGGAGAAAGAGGTTTTCAAAGTGAATGCGGGCGAGGAGCTGCCGTTTAACATCCAGCCCATGACGCCCCCCGCGGCCTCTGATGGCAAGCGTTATCTTTCCATCACATATCAGCACGACAATGTTCCGGGCTGGGGTATCGTCTGCTCCAGCCAGACGGAGCATCCCGAGCTGCTCGCCGCTTATATGGACCAAGTCGTTTCTCCCTTCGGGCGTGACATTTTCAACTATGGCGTCGAAGGCGTGACATATGACATCGTTGACGGAAAGCCCGTTATGAAAGAGGGCATCGACAAAGCCGAAATGGGCGTAGGCACGCAGTACGAGGTGTGGATGGTCGGCATGGGTTCGGACGAGCGAAATGGCGGCGGCTATTTGCTGAGCCAGGCAGCCATTGACCTGAGTACAGAAAATTTCAATTCGGGCAATGTCGAAGCGGTGTGGCCTCCCGTACACACTCTGTTCTCTACCGAGGCCGGTGAGCAGAAGGCCAACATTGAAAACACTCTGAAGACCTATGTGGACGAGCAGGAAGCGATGTTCATCTACGGACAGCGCAGCATGTCCGAGTGGGACGCTTTTGTGGAAGAGGTCAATAATCTCATTGACGTGCAGGAGCTGTTGGATCTTTATAACAATGCTGAGACGATTCTGCGCGATTCGCCTCGTGTGTTCCAAGCCTCTTAACGGCTGCTCTCTCTGAACGTATGCTATACTTTATCGCGGGTATCTGCCGGGTAGGTACCCGCGATTTTCTGGTACATCTCAGAAGAAGGAGAGAACGTCAACGTGAGAGCAATAAAAAAGAATTTGTTTTCGAGCGTGTTTTCCTTGATTTGCATGATCGCAGTGCTAACGACAGTGCTCAACATATTGGGGAACACTCTTTTGCGAAATCAGATCAAGAGAGTCGGCCTACGGGAACAGAACATATACATTGATGCGTATGCATCTTCCCTGGACAGTGTGTTCCACAATGTGTCCAATCTGATGCAGCAGCTTGGGAATGGGGTCCCGCTGTCCCGCGTTTCCAGGCCGGGATACCGCAACGCCTGGGATTATCTGAGCAATGAGCAGGAGATCTTTTCCACATTTTCGTTGCTATCCAGCGCGTCAAACGGCATCAACAGTATTTTTTTCCTCACGGAAGATGGCGAGCGCTGTTATACGGCTGCGGGCATCATGACGCCGGAAACCTATTTTTACAACCGCTATACAGGAAATTATGACGAGTGGATGAATATCCTCACCGCCGTTTATCGCAGCATTTCCATCAAGCGGATTCCGCAGGGGAAAAAGCCGGCAGAAGGGGAGTACTATGCTGCTTCCACCATATATGCACTGCAGACCGTGAAGCCCGGCACATCGCAGATGGGAGGCGGTACCCTTTGTGTCTGCATTGATGAGCAATTCGTGGAAAGCATGTTCGCCAATGCAGAATTTTCCTACGGCAGGCAGATATATGTCTGCAACAGAGACGGCGATGTCATTGCGGCCAATATGCAGGAAGGCATACAGGAACTACTGTCCATAGGGCCCGAGGGCCTGCTGGAAAAGGAAGGGGATTTTGAACTCCCCCAAAAAGGGCTCCTCTCATGCCGGATCTCCACAACGGGAGATTTGCGCTATCTTATCTACACACCCTTTTCTGTTCTGATGGAGGGATATGACCGTTTTGTATTAATCCTCAATCTCTTCTCTGTTTTTCTGATGGTGATGCTGATCATTTTGGGATACCTCGGCTCGCGCAGCATTTACCGACCGGTGCAGAATATCGTGGAGCTGCTGCGCGAGAACCACAGGAAAGCCGCTCCAAGTGAGGAGAGCGAAACAGACTTCATCAAAAACCGTGTGCTGGATATCGTCTCCGCAAATTACAACCTCCAAAGTGCAATGAAAGACAGTTCCCCGCTGATACTGGAGACTGTCCTGTTTAAGCTGATGCGTGGGAATCCATCCGTCATGGAGACGCTGGAATCTACCGCAGAGCAGTATGGAATCAGCTTCGAAAATGGGCTTTACGGTGCATTTGTCATTCGCATGGAGCTTCAGACGGACAGCGACGAACAGTTTGAGTCCCTCTATGACGGTAAGCTCCACGAGATAATTTCAGCCATCATCGATCAGCGACTTGTCTCTGTGGTGGGTACTAGACCCGACGAGTACACCGTTGTCGTATATTCTGCCGCGGCGGAGGACGAAAACAGGCTGAAGGAGGCGTTTGCCCTGCTGCATGCCGAGTTGAGCGGTGAGATACCTCAGTCGCACTTTGTGATAGGCTTCGGCGGTTATGTGAGCAGCGTGATGGAATTACGCAAAAGCTATCTTAATGCGCTGAACGCAATTCGTCATCGGCACATCAACGACGAAGGGCCCGTCTTTGAGTGGTTTGATGAAGACGGCATACCATATTGCCTGCCCGCAGATTTTGATGCCGAGTTGGAAGCCATGCTGCGGGAACGGCAATTCGATGTTGCACGCGCCTATATCGGCAGCCAATTCGAACAAAATCTGAAGAACAACATCTATATGATAGAGTATCTGCAGTTGTGCTATACCATCAATGGCTTCCTGCTGCGCATTATCAGGGGCAGGAGCACGACTCTCTACAGAGATGCTATCCGCATCGATCCAAATACATCGCTCTACAGCGCACAGAGGCTGAATGAAATCGTATTCTTCAACTTTCATCTTCTGGAGCAATATGACGCAAACCCATCTGCAGGGGTGGAATCGGCTATTGAGCGTGTGGTGAATTATGTGGATGAACACTTTGCGGAAGATATCAATCTCACAATCGTCGCAAGCAATCTGGGCTACACAAGCGGCTATATATCCCGTCTGTTCAAACAGGCCCGAGGCGTCAAATTTACGGATTACCTCAATCGCCGGCGCATCGGGCATTCAAAATCGCTCCTGCTCACGAGCAATAAAACAGTGAAGCAAATCGCCTGCGACGTAGGATTCAACAGTGCTACGCTGTTTATCCGCATCTTTGAGAGATACGAGGGCATCACGCCTGGCGAGTTCAGAAGGCTGCGGCCATAACGGCAGCTGAGAAGGGCGTCCCGCCGCCTGCCGATTAAGAAAAGAGGAGATTTTTACCATGCCAACGGATCTGCACTATCTCACGGATCATTACGAGAAAAAAATCGAGAGTCTCAATGCTCTCGATGCACCACTTAATTTTCTGTTCATCACCGATATGCACAATCGTCTGCACGAGCTGGCCTATCGAAACGACAGCCCGGAGCACCAGAGACCCTTTGAGTTGGCGGTCAACGCTATTGATTCCATTCAGTATATTCTAGACAGGTGCCCCGGCATCGCCTTTGTTGTTTCGGGTGGAGATATCGGAAACGATTATGACCCGGACCCGGCTCATGTCCGCGCTTCGCATCATGAGGTGATGGACGCTTTATACCGGCTGTCGGTGCCGGTACACTGCTGTATTGGAAATCATGATGATGCGATCGGCAATGCCATAGACCGAGGCGATGACACACGCCCTTTTGCGATTCTGCCCGGCGAGATGCATAACCTGTGTATGAAGTACAACCCCACAAAGGAAAATTACTATTACCACGATGTTGATACGGCCGAGAGGGGATATCGGTTCGTGTTCCTCAACACCAGCGACAGGCCATTTGAGACAGATGAAAACGGGCAGCAGCCGTTTGGCTGGCGCGATGAGATATCGGATAAACAGGCGAAATGGTTTGAAACGGTGGCGCTGGACACAGACAGAGCGGTCATCGTAGTCAGCCATGCACCGCTTTTCAACGCAGGACTTTTTGGTACGCAGGATATGCCGAATCCGTTTAAGCCCTATGACGACCTGTTGAATGCACCACGTGTGCAGTATGCTGTCAAGCACGCTGGGAATGTGGTTATGCTGCTGGCCGGTCATCTTCACTACGACAATCTTCTATATAATGAGGGCATTCTTACGGTCACGACGCTCAGTTCCTATGCACAGGAATGGGCACCGACCAGTCCGCGCCGAGAGGTCGGGACGGTTACGGAGACGGCGTTCGATGTTTTTTCCATCAAGGACAGAACGGTCTACATCACACGCTTTGGTGCTGGCGAGGACCGCGTCGGACACCTTGCGCGGCTCTGAGCAGGCGGCTCGGCAGTGTCCTGCGGCAAAACCCGAAGTGAGCGAAATTTGAAAAGGAAGGTAAGACATATGGAATATATCCTTCGTGTCGCCGTACATGAAGATGCCTGGCGGCGCCAGCTCACAGAGCTTCTGTCTCTGTTTGAGAGCACCCCCATCCGTGAGGTCATGCTCATGGAAGAATCCCACAAGATACTCATGTCGGCTTTCCCCCGAGAAAAGCATCTGCGGATGGCCGCCATCTACAATGAGATGGCCAGAGCCTTTGAAAAAGCAGGTATTCGCTTCAGCATCAATCTTGTGACCTGTGTGGGGCACGGGGACAATGCCGTGCCGGAGCGCCTGCGTCTTCCGTTTACAAGGTTTACAGGCGAAGAACTTGAACCAAGCAATGCCGTATACTGTATCAGTGATGCAGCGTGGGTGGAGTATACCGCAGGGATATGTGCACTGTATGCCGAGACAAAGCCCACAAGGCTTATGCTCGACGATGATTTCCGGTCGCTCAACCATACGAGCCGGTATGGTTGCTTCTGCGAAAATCACGTCCGGATGACGTCAGAGCGGCTCGGGTTCCCTGTCACGAAGGAGCAGCTACGGGATGCCGTCTGCGGGATTGGCAGCGATGCGGAAAAAATCAAAGCTGCTTGGCTGAAAGTAAATTTCGAGGTGCAGCTTCATGCGGCAAAGGAGATTGAGCGTGCAATACATACCGTATCGCCAAAGACGCAGGTAGGCTTGATGAACTCGGGAGAACCAGCCCATTCGATACAAGGGCGCGATATGAACGAACTGCTGCGCGCTTTTGCAGGCGAGGGACAGTGTCTTTCGAGACCGCTTGGAGGCGCATACAGCGACGTTCTCCATCGGGGCATCCCTGCGATGATTTCTGGAATGTCTCTCAGTATGGCAGCCGTGGAGGAGGATACCTGCTGGGTAAGCGAAGTAGAGAATTATCCGAACAGTCTTTACAACAAGAGCATTGCGCTTACAAAGCTGCAACTGCAGCTGCATACTCTGGCGGGCGCAGATGCCCTCACGCTGAATTTGTATGATTACCTAGCGACACCCCTGCCGTTACAGGAGGAGTATGCGAGGGCGGTTCGGGAGGCAGACTCCTTCGTGCAAACGCTGGCACAGCTGCGCAGCGGGAAGCACATGCGCGGCGTGGGCTTGCCCTGGCGGAAAGACGCGGCGGAACATCGACGCAACCTTTCCCGCACTCTCGACGGAGCCATGCCAAAGCGGCCTCTGGACGATATTCTTCCGCTTCTTGGCATCCCGGTGCAGTTTACGCCTGCTGAAACAAACGTACTCTTGGGGGACGACGTGCTGTGCTATACAAGACATGAGCTGGAAGAATTCCTTTTAGGCGGTCTTGTTTTGGACAACATTGCGGCAGAGTATCTATATGATATGGGCTTTGGCCCGTTTTTGGGGTGTACACCGGTGGATCGAGTGGAGGAACCTTGTGTTGAGGAAATCACGTGCAGGGAATTTGGAGGTGAGTGGACGGGAACTTTAATCTGCACGGATTGGGATGCTGTACGCCGTTCGGGAGAATGGATCACGCGCTTTGTCCCTGTGCCGGGCGCAGTGGAGATATGCCGCCTGCTGGACGAAGAGAAGCGGTATCTTGCACCGTCGATGCTATTGTACAACAATGCAAAAGGCGGAAAAATCTGTGTGATGGCCGTTCCAGTACAGGAATGTGGGTGGCTATGCCGGGGAAGAGCCGTTTTAATGCAAAAGCTGTTCGGTGCAATGCCGGGAGGCAGTCTTCTGCCTGTCGTAGGCGGAGATATGAATCTGGCACCCTTCTATTATGAGGATGCGGACGGCGAAGGCTTGTTGGGGATTGTAAACTGTGGGCTGGATGGTGCGCAGGCTACGGCCCCTCGGGGGCTGTACTGCACAGAGGTGTTCGGAAACGATGACGGCGGGATGTTCCATATCCCACCGGTCAGCGCAAAATTTTACCGTTGTCGGCGGAATGACCGGCAAATGGTCGCGGAAGGAACAGAAAAATGAAGCTCACCTATCTTGGAACGGCTGCTGCAGAGGGATGGCCCGGCACTTTCTGCAATTGCACAGCCTGCCGCAGCGCACGGGCGCTTGGCGGAAAGGATATCCGCACGCGTTCGCAGGCTATCGTGGACGGAGAGCTCCTGCTCGACCTGCCCTGTGATACATATTTTCATATACTGCGCGGCAGCTTGGATCTCTCAGCTGTACGCTGGTTGCTTGTCACGCATTCGCATACCGATCATTTCTATCCCTCCGAGCTTATTTTCCGCGGCGGCTGCTATGCGTATGGGTTGAAAAGCCCCAAGCTCGAAGTATTTTGCAATAATGCCGTGCGGGATTGTTTTTACAGAACAGCGGGAAACGAGCTTTTGCCCGAGGTCGCTCAAACACTTTGTTTTCATACGCTCCAACCCTTCGAGAGCTTTGAAGCGGGGCCATACATCATAACACCCCTACCGGCCAGGCATATGAAAACAGAACAGGCGTTTTTTTACCTTATTGAGAGAGAAGGCCGATCTATATTGTATGCACACGACACAGGCCGTTTCTTCACAGAGGTTTATGATTTTCTGGAGCGCCGCCATACAGCAGTCAGTCTGATAAGTTTGGATTGTACAAGCGGGCCGCTGGAAAATGGCGAAGAAGGGGGCCATATGGGTATCCCGGACGCCATATGCGTCAAGCAGCATTTGCTTGATATAGGCGCAGCGAATACGCATACGCGTTTTGTACTCAACCACTTTTCCCATAATGGAGGTCTGCTGTATGCGGAACTTTCATTGCTTGCCGCCCGTGAGGGGATGGAAGTATCGTGGGATGGGTTAGAAGTAACAGTTTGAATATTTCCAAAAAAGAACGGGGCGGCTTGTTTTGGCAGAAAACATTCAGATATCGAAGCTTACAGAGCTTCGCGAGCAGCGGATATTTTTCGCCTTGGGTTGGACGGCGTATTTCAGCACCTATATTGGACGGCTGAACTTTACGGCGAGTCTTGCGCAGATTGCATCCTCAGCAGGTTTTTCACGGGATGAGCTCGGCCTTGTCAGCAGTGGTTTTTTTATCGGATATGGTGCTTTTCAGCTTGTATGGAGTTTCGCAGGCGATACATTCGATCCAGTGCGAATGGTGTTCGCAGGTGTTTTGGCCTCGGGCCTATTCAATTGCGTCATGGCTTTTGCGCAGACACCGGGATTTATGGCCGTGGCCTGGACGCTGAACGGTATTGCACAGTCTGCGGTGTGGTCACCGTTGCTGCGCTTGACTGTGGAGCGTCTGCCAGGTGTGCTTGCAATGCGGTGCAGTATTCGCTATTCGCTGACGGTGCCCGCCGGCACGTTTGCCGCCTATGCCCTCTCCGCGTTGTGTGCAGGCATTGGTTCTTGGCGTGCCGTGTTTGTGACGGCGGGGATATTGCTGATACTGGCATCCTTGTGTTGGCTCCGAGGAATGCGCCCACTTGCTCCTGGGGATGCCCTTTTAAGGATAAGAGGCAAAGGCCGGAGCGAGAGGCAGGAATTTTCGCTCCGCCTGGTGCTCCTGCTCGTGCCAATATGTCTTGCAGCCGTTCTGAACGGCCTTGTCAGGGATGGTATGCAGACTTGGATGCCGTCTTATCTTTCAGATAGCTACGGCCTCAGCGGCGTTCTGTCTATCGTGCTTACACTGATACTGCCGATTGTCAATCTGACAGGCGTATACCTGGGCAAGCTTATCAACGAGCGATTTCTGCACAATGAGGCGGCAGTTGCCGCCGTGTCTTTTGCAGGCGCAACGGCTGTCCTTCTGCCTGCGATATTTTGCCAGCAGCTGCCGTTGTGGTGTACGCTCGCGCTGTTGGGAATCTGTGCGGCGATGATGCTGTGCGTAAACACAATGCTGGTCACACTGGTCCCGGTGCAGCTCCAGTATACGGGTCATGTGAGCATGTTGAGCGGTCTGCTCAACTCTGCCACATATATTGGAAGTACGATTTCCGGTTATGGTGTAGGTGCTGTGCTGGAGCATTATAGCTGGTCGGCGGTACTTACGGGATGGTGTATCGGTGCAGCAGCAGCGTCTCTTTTATGCTTGTCTGCCGCCCGTATATGGGGAGAGCTGCGAAAATAGCTTCGCAAAGGTAAAAAGGAATTCGGTAAAACTTGAAATGCCGGATGGAAAATAAAGGAGGTCTATGTTGTGAAGGGGAAAAGATTCAGAAGGTTTTTGGCGGCTTTGGTTGCGATGTTGCTCCTGTTTACTGCCCCAGGCGCAGTGTCGGTCTGCGCCTATATGGAGGAAATGGAGCTTCAAAACATTGCGCCTCAGGCAACGTATACTTTTACGCACTACGATCCCTCTTATCCAGACTACGATCCTTTCTCAAACCCTGCGTGGTATAAAGCGGACGAGACAGGCAGACAGCTTACCGACGGGAGCCGTGCTCCCGTTAACGATTATGAGAACGAGGGATGGGTTGGCGTTTCGGCATACACGGCCGGTACGGCGGTCACGACGGCAACCTTCCAGTTTCCGGCTTCTGTTGTCATATCCTCTGTTGTGACGAGCTGTCATCCCGCATCGGTCGAGGCCGGAATTGACTTGCCCAAGCAGGTGACCGTTTCGATATCGCAGAACGGCACGAACTGGACGCCTGTTGCCATGGCGGACGATACTGACCCCGCTAGGATGTTGAGTATTGAGCTTGACCAGGCATATAAGGCTACTTATGTAAAGCTTGACTATCTGCAAAAATACGGAGTTGGCTGGATACTGTTTGACGAAATTGAAATCTATGGAACGATGGACTCCTCAGAGGGAACAGATCCATCAGATGAATTGCTCAGCGCTGGCTGCGCATATGTTTTAGAGGCCAATGACCCAGTGCACAATGCTACAACTGAAACTTTCATCACCAATGGATGGTACAAGCCCGATACCAACGGCGCTGAGCTGACAGATGGTATTTTTGGAAGTGCCGCGGATTATGAGGACACCCCTTGGACCGGTTTTTCCGGTTGGAATTCCACCGTCACTGTAGTCACGCTTGACCTCGGAGGCTTAAAGGCGGTATATCGAGCAGCAACCAATCTGTTTCCGGCTGGTAAAGACGGTATTCAGCTTCCGGCCTCTACCCGTATGCTCCTTTCTGTAGATGGAAACAGGTGGATGGATATAGGCGTTGCGGAGGATGAAGCAGGAATAAAAAATTACATGCTTGCCGAGGCATATCAAGCACGGTATGTTCGTTTGGAATATCAGAATCAGGGCTGGATCATTTTGGACGAGATACAGGTCTATGGTTCACATGATCCTTCCAGTGCAAAAGAGCTGGATGTGAACCCGGCCGTTGATCTCGCGGATGGAAAGGTTTACACTCTAACTCTGGCGGACTCGAACGGAGAAATACTCTTGCCGGGCGAGGGAGAAACAGGAAATGACAGTGAGGGAAAAAAGCTCACGGATGAAGTCAAAGCTTCGTCACCCAATGACAGAGATGATACGGCATGGGTGGGCACAAGCGGCAGCACTGAAGTTTCCGTGCACGGGCTGAAAACGGGTACGGCGGTGATGACGTTCCAGATAGACCTGGGGCAGGCGAGCAGTGTGGAACAAATTCAGATGGGCTTTTGCACAGATGGGGACATTCTGCCTCCTGCGCGGATGACAGTTTGGTTGTCGCAGGATGGCATTGACTGGATCAAGCAAGTGGATTTTACAGATTACGACGGCATGTCTGATTTCCATTTGAAAAAGCCCGTGCGGGCTCGGTATGTAAAAATAGAGCTGCAGCATACATACGAGTGGCTGTTGCTTGACGAAATTGACATTATAGGACATGTAAATGCGGACACGGTAGTAGGTATTACAGACCCGACACCCTGTGACGCGCCCAGTGTACAGGAACCGCATGTTGAAACACCAAGGCCATCAACTTCTGTGGAATCGAGATTCCCCAATAACGCCGCACCGGAAGCGTTGAGCGGTTATCAGAAGCCGTCGGAAGGCACGGACGGCATCCAAGACCTGGTGCTTTTATACAATCAATACTATAAGGAAGGAACAGGCGACTATACAGTTGAGAAGCTCTATCCCTACCTTGCATATTTAGACAGAGAGGGCAGGGCAGTCGACACGATGTTTGATGGTGTACTGTTTCTGGCACTTAACAGCAATCGCTGGAACAATAACAACGGCAATGAAGTGTGGCGCACCTTTTATACCTCTGGAGCCCCTGCAGAGAAAATCGATTTTGAGTGGTATCTGAAAAAGACTTTTGGAGCAGGCGGTGATCTGGACGCTCTGGAGGAAACGGCAGAGCTTGTGGCTCAGAACCTCGGTAGACCGGAGTACAAGGTGAAAACGGTCATTATGGCGCCGGTCCCTTCCACAGATTTGGGGATGGGCAGCAGACAGGCGGCTCTTGACTGGTATCTTAACGAGGTACTGTCGCTCTTTGAAGAGAAAAATTATTCTCGCGTTGAGCTTTCCGGCCTTTATATTTTGGAAGAGGCTATCACCGGCGGCAATCAGGAGCTGGTACAGCATATTGTAGCGTTTGCGCATACAAACGCTTTGAAGACATGCTGGATACCATACTTTGGCGCCAGTGGCGTTGCTGAAAATGTATGGCGTACATTGGGAATCGATGCTGTGGCATACCAGCCCAATAGTTATTTTTATGATGTCAACAGTGGAGAACGACTGCTGGCAACTGCACAGCAGGCCTCCTCGAAGAATATCGGCATTGAAATTGAGAATGGGCCGGAAGCCATTAGACAGTGGGATAGCTTTGAGAAGGCTCTTGACTATCTGGATGCTTCCGTTCTTTACAATTTCCAAGGCGAGGGGGCATTCCGAGCTTGTTATCAGTGGGTCCTTGGATATGAGCGTTATTGTGACCCCACTAAGGAGGATGTGACTTTTAAACCCGGTACACTTGCCTATGAGCGCGGACGGCAAATCTATGAATCCACCTACCGTATGATGAAGGGAACGCTGAAAATTTCCAACCGCAGTATGCCGGAAGCACCCGAGGTGGAAAGCGTTGACGGCACGGTGGTCACGCTGACGGCACGGCAGGGCTATGAATACAGCAGAGACGGCATTCAATGGCAGATGGATAATGTGTTCAAGGGATTGGCTCCCAACACTGATTATAGCTTCTGGCAGCGTATTGCAGAAACCAATACGCACAACGTGTCCCTGATATCCGAAGCGGCTTCAACGCGAACGGGTGCGGCAGAGGCCATACACAACTATGGAGAAAGTTGGAAATGGGATGTCGAGAACCACTAGCACGAATGTGCTGACTGTGGCGGCAAAAAAGACCTTGTCCCTCATATTTATGGCGACTGGAAAATCATAACACACCCAACAGCCACAAAAGCAGGGAGTCGGGAAAGAAACTGTACTGTATGTGGCCATACAGTGACGGAGGACATACCGGCCACAGGGGATGCCGTCATATCCGATACAACATCTCAGCCGACAGCGGCCCCCCTCTCATATGTGCCACAAACGGGAGACCCGTTCAGTCTGGAGATATGTATAGGATTGTTATGTGTGAGTATAGCTGCATTGGTCGTGCTCGTTTATATACGCGTTAAACGACATCAGACAGTGAAATAAGGGCAATGCCTGCTCTGGAAGCAGAAATGATGCGGCAACACTCAATATGTATTTGCAGATATGATCCCGCAATGTGTGATACCGGCTGCGGAGCCCAGGCTTCGCAGCCGGTTTTTGTACATACTCCGATGCGTGGAATCAAGGAGGATATCCATAGGCATGGGGTAGGTATGATGAGATGATGGATAAAATGTAACAGCTGACACGTTGTAACATCTCAGCTGCATCGTGCGTTTGGCTGCCGCGGATTCTTGAACACGAGCAGGAAGGAAGGAGAAAGAGCAACTGTTGCAGGCGGCACAGAACGGAATGGGCGGCACAGAGCAGGCCGCCCCGGAAGAAAACGCTGGGGATTATCTGTTGAGAAAAGCAGGAGAGAGGGGTCGGGAGGTCGCCTCCAGCAGCGGGAATATGCTTTGCCGCGTGCCTGGCCGCAAGGCTGCAGACAGGCGCGTACACCGGCTGGGGGACCGGCCAGCCAACACGCCAGTTCAAGGAGAAAAGTCCGGACAGACCACGCACACAACAGAGCGCGGCGCACAGTCCCAAGGCAGGCAAGCCCACCGTAAAGGCCGAACGTCAGCTGATAAAGACGGTGCGGACAGCACACAGCGCCAAAAAACAAACCAGACGCGCGGCGAGACAGGCGGTACAGCGGGCGAAGAAGGCGACGCTGACCGCGAAAAAAACAGCAAGGGCGGCAGGTCGGGTGCTGGTCAATACCGCCAAAGCCTGTATTGCGGCGGTCAAAAGCCTTGTAGCTGCATTGGCTGCGGGCGGCGGATTTGTGCTGTTCATCGTCCTGCTCATCTGCTTGATCGCCCTTGTGGCAGGTTCAGCGTTCGGCATTTTCCTTTCGGCCGAACCGACCGGAAAAGGGATGACGCTGAAGCAAGCAGTGCAGACGCTGAATGAGGAATACTACCAACAACTTAAAGGGCTTGAAGCTGCAATTTCGCACGACCGGGCGGAATATGTCTCCGAAGATGGTTCGGTGGCCATCCATTGGGAGGATGTGCTGGCGGTGTTCGCTGCAGACATTGCGGCGGACGAGCACGGCCAGCAGGTCGTGGCGCTGGATGATACCCAGCTGGAGCAGCTGCGGACTGTTCTGGCGGATATGCACCAGATCAGCCATAGCACACGCACGGTGGAACATGAGGAAGAGATCATCACCACGGACGAGGACGGCAACGAAGTGACGGAATGGGTGACTATGTCGGAAACGATACTGGAGATCAAAGTGTCGCACAAAACCACTGCGGAGATGGCGGCGGTATATGGCTTCACCGTGCGTCAGAACGAGCAGCTCGCGCTGCTGTCTGATCCTCAGTATGACGTGCTTTGGATGGAACTGCTGGGCGGCTACGTCAGCGGCGGCGGACAGATCATCGACCCGGATACCGATTGGGTGGGGACCGGTATATTTGCGTGGCCTTTACCGCAGAGTTTCACGATCACCTCTCCTTTTGGTTACCGGCAAGACCCGTTCACAGGAGAGATGAGCTATCACGGAGGAACAGACATCGCGGCCCCACAGGGCACGCCTATTCTTGCGGCGGCGGACGGCACTGTGACTGTCGCCAACGGCACCGACCCCTGGGGCGGCAGCTATGGGTACCATGTGAAGATCGATCACGGCGGTGGGATGGAGACGCTATACGCCCACTGTTCGGCTATCGCCGTTACAGTGGGCCAGCGGGTACGGCAGAGAGAGGTAATCGGTTATGTGGGCAGCACAGGGAACTCTACTGGTAACCACCTGCACTTTGAAGTATGGGCTAATGGACAACGTATAGATGCAATGTATGTTTTCAAAATAACTATAAATAGATGATATTATGAGGTAGGCGTTAAACGAGAGAAACATACATATTCAGTGTTTGCCAGCACTTTCGCGCAAATAATGGTGAAAACAGATGATAGGGATGATACTGCCAGCGATAAAGGACAAGGGCCAACTCAGCCAGACAACATCAAGTATATGAAGCGACCAAACACCAATGGCAACGATGGAGATTTTGATTAGAAGTTGTAGAAGACCTCCCGCAAGGGCTTGATTGGGCCGGCCGATCCCACGGAGGGCCTGCTGATAGATATGCATAATGCCTGCGAGAAATCCTGGAACAGTGGTAATTAGAAGATATCGTTGTACAACTGCTAAGATTTCTGGAGAAGGAGTTGGGAGAAACAGCTTTGACAAGGAATCACCGCCCAGCAATAATCCAACAGCAAGTAAAGCGCTAATTATTAAAGCAAGGACTAATGCGGAACGGACTCCATTTCGGATTCGTTCGGACTGATGTGCGCCGTGATTTTGCCCGACAAATAGTGATAAAGAAGAAGCGACTGTTTCGACAGGCATTAAAGCCAAAGTGCCAATTCGGCTGGCAGCAGTATAAGCGGCCATGACAGTCTCGCCAAATGTGTTGATTCCGCTTTGCACGATAAGATTGCTGAAATTGTTAAAAGCTGATTGCAGAGCGATGGGTAAAGCCAACCGAGTAATTTTACAAAATAACATTATATTAAAGGCAAAATCTGTTCGGCACAGCCGGATATGCGGATATCGACGATACAGAAGAATAAAGGCGAACAAAGCAGAAAGTGCTTGTGCCAATGCGGTCGCCCAAGCGGTACCCTCAACGCCCCAGTGGAAGACTGCGACAAAAAGTATGTCCAACGCTATATTGCCCACGGCGGATACAACGAGACAGTAGAGAGCGGTACGGCTGTCCCCTATGCCGCGGAACACGCTGGAAAACAGATAATAAAACAGCGGACAGACAGTCGTCATAAAATTGATGCGTAAATAAGCTACAGCATCTTGCATCGGCCCATCGGGAGTACCCATTAAACGCAAAATTGGTTCAGCAAGCAAAAGGCCAGAAATAGCCAGAACGGCTGCGATAATCAGTCCCAGATAGAGGCTATTAATGAATGCGCTTCGGATGCCATCATAATCCCGGCTTCCAAAGTGTTGGCTGATGAGAATCCCAACTCCCATATTGATGCCGACCATCAAAGCTGCCAGCAGCATGATGACGGGAGCAGTACAGCCCACGGCGGCCAGCGCCGTCTGCCCCAAATATCTGCCGACTACGATGCTGTCGGTAATGGAATAAGCTTGGTGGAGTAAATTCCCAACGAGGGTAGGCAGTGTGAATTTCCATAAAAGCGGCAGAGGATGTCCGGAAGTCATATCAATTGAGCGAGCCATTTCAACACCTCTTTATTCGAAATAAAACATCCCTTGGAGGCACCGCCAACAGGTGCGCCCCATGATCAGGGGGGTCCCTGCTTGACGGCATCCCAAGGGATGCAAAGTGTTTTCAGTTGCAATATATGATAGCAAGCAAAATGCGTATTTGTCAAGATGTGTACAGGACGCAGCCGTCATTTTGTATCGGTGGCATAAAAACGGAATAAATATCAAAAAGATTGCATGGCCTGTTTCATCGTGGGCACAAAGAGCGGGGGTAAATCTAAAAACATGCTGATAGACAATCAGCAGAAGCGCCATTATACTGAAAACTAGAAAGGATTGCGTCTTGTTGTTTCGACGCAAGAGTAACACCACGATGGGAGGACTTATTCTATGACGACACAGCTGGTGGCTAAAAAGTCTCAAAAGCGCCGTGTCCTACACAGGGAGAATTTGGGCAGTAGACTGCACAAGGACTTTCACAAAAACTGGATTTTGTACTTAATGGCATTACCCGCAATCGCTTATTTCTTGGTATATTGCTATGCGCCGATGGCCGGGCTTTATATCGCCTTTACAGACTATAAAATCACTGATGGCATCTTTTCAGGTGATTGGGTAGGATTTAAATGGTTTATTCGCTTTTTCCAGGGACCGTATTTTGGACGATTGCTCCGCAATACGTTACTGCTCAGCTTGGAAACATTGCTTTGGGCTTTTCCAATTCCAATCATTTTTGCACTTGTGCTTAATGAAATTCGCTCGGTACGCTTTAAAAAGCTTGCGCAAACTGTAACCTATTTACCTCATTTTGTTAGTATTATTGTAATTTGTGGCCTTGTTGTTGATTTTACCAGCTTGGATGGTTTGATTAACACTGTCATTCAAATGTTTGGCGGGGAACCCATTGCATTTTTGGCAAAACCCGAATGGTTCCGCACGGTATATGTTTCTTCTGAGATATGGCATACATTTGGATGGAATAGTATTGTTTTTCTGGCAGCGCTGACTAGCATCGATATACAACAATTTGAAGCGGCAAGGCTGGATGGAGCATCGCGATTGCAGCAAATGGTATATATATCGCTGCCTAGCATTATACCTACTATTGTTACGGTATTATTGATGCGAATAGGACATTTAATGAGTGTGGGATTTGAAAAGGTATTCAATCTTTATGGACCGGCTACCTATGAAACGGCTGATATCATTTCGACCTATGTTTACCGCCAGGGGATTTTAGGGGCAAACTACAGTTCGGCGGCCGCGATTGGCTTGTTTAATAGTGTGATTAATCTGGTTTTGGTTGTGTTGATGAATAAAGTCAGCCGTAAACTGACCGAAACCAGCTTGTGGTAAAATGAAAAAGGAGGAAAACTGGTGTTACACTCAAAGAGAAGAATTCGCTATACAAGAGAAGATATTGTTTTTAATATGATCTCTTATGGAATTATCAGTCTGTTAATTATAATCTGCTTATACCCAATTTGGTTTGTGGCCTGCGCATCCATTACCAACCCAACTGTTGTGACAGCGTCGAAAGGTCTGCTGATTTGGCCGCAAGACTTGACCTTTGACGCATATAAAGAAGTTTTTCAAGATAAAGAAATCTGGTCTGGATATGCCAATACGTTGTTGTATACAGCTGCCGGTACGGCAATCAATGTGATACTGACTGCAATGTTGGCATTTGCGCTGGCTCATAAAGATGTGATGTTTCGAAAGCCGTTGACGCTCCTTGTGACTTTTACTATGTTTTTTAATGGTGGAATGATTCCAACCTATCTTGTGGTTCGCAATTTGGGATTGCTTGATACGCGGTTTGCGGCCTTGCTGCCGGGGATGGTCGGCGTGTTTAATTTCATTGTGATGCGCACACAATTCGAATCGATCCCCGAAGCGCTGGAAGAGAGTGCAAAACTGGACGGCGCGAACTATTGGACAATTTTTTTGAGGATTATTCTTCCGGTCAGTGGAGCGACCATGGCGGTTATAGTATTGTTTTATGGCGTGTCTCACTGGAACAGCTGGTTCAATGAAATGCTCTATATGCCTAACGACCGTACACTTTGGCCACTGGCGCTGATTACACGTGAAATAATTGTTTCAAGTTCCGTTGCTGCGCTTAGTGACGGTGGTGTTATGACGCAAGAAAAGGCAGATGCCATCAAATATGCGACCATTATTGTTTCCACACTGCCAATCCTCTGTCTGTATCCGTTTTTGCAGAAATATTTTGTCAAAGGTGTCATGGTGGGATCGGTCAAAGGATAAGCTGAATACAATTTTCCATTGCCAAGCCGTCCCGGCGAGCTGCCGGGCACGGCTTTTTGGCATTTTACGGTTGGAAATCTGTTTTGAGATTTGATATACTAAAATCTATCTATCTTTGCGAAAAGGAAGGCCGGGGGAAATCGAGGATGCACGTGCACAAATGGATGGGACGGTTGAGCAAGCGGCTGGGAATTTCACATACCGGACCGGTGTTTTACCGTCTGTTGGCCAGCTTTCTGGCGATGCTGCTTCTGCCATTAGCTACCTTATTATTCAATTACATCTACGCTAGGGGCTTGCTGCGGCAGGAAAATCTCAACTATCAAAACGCGCTGTTGGTACAGGCGCAGATGATCGTGGATGAAAAATTACAGGGCCTGCAGCTTTTTGCACAGGATATGTCCAGCGATGGAGTAATCAGCGGATTTTTGACCAGCGATGATCTAACAGGCAATGAGCTACAGATGACATTGTGGGAGCTTTCACGTCATTTGCAATCTTACAGCGCCAGCTATCGGGAGCTTTGTGAGCCATATTTCTATTCGATTCACTATGACTGCCTGGTCGGAGTAAACAGCGCTGATTCCAGAGTGACGGAGCAGGTGATTCGAATGGAAAGCGACGTGCTCAATGAACAACTGCAGCAGTTATTGTTTCAACCTCGCCAGTTTTGCAGATATGCTACATTGCGCGATGGAGTGGACAGTGAATTGGTAATGGTGCATTCTGTGCCGTTGTGGAGCACCGGACGGGCTGCGGACGGCACGATTTGCCTGGTAATCGATACAGAAGGCGTTTTCCGCAACATTGCAGAAATGGAAGAATTACAAGCTGGCTTGGTTTGTCTTTTGGATGAGAATGGGAAAGTAATCATCAGCGCCGGAGATGATACGTTATTGGCGCAGCTGCCAGAGGCTGCGGCGCTGGGAGAAGGACTCTTGGAGAAAAAGGCGGCGCGATATACCGTTTCCACTGCTAATTCCGCGCTGAACGATTGGCAGTACATTTCGATTCAGCCCGAACATGCTGTGATTCCGCGCTTGGTATTTATTCGAAATCTCAGTTTGGGGATTTTCGCGCTGTTGCTGTTGCTGGGGGTGGGTGCAGCGTGGATATTGTCCCGCCACAACTACCGTCCGGTGGAAAATTTAATGGATGTTTTGCGCCAGCAATCGGGGGTGTTGCGGGAGCAGACAGATTCTGGTGAAAGCGAGTTCAGCTTGATTGAACGTTCCGTGAACGACATCACGGAATCAATGGGAGCCGTGCGCATCTTGTTGCAAGATGAACTGCCACGCATTCAAGAGGGAATGTTGCTGCAGCTTTTACGCAACGCAGTCACAGATTATGAAACCTTTGAGAAGACTTTGTCCGAAATGGGAATTTTGCTCCCATATCGGATGTATGCGGTAGCGGTGATTCGACAAAGCGGGCCAAATTCGGTCAATTTCGAAGAACAAGCCATCGTTAATGTGATTGCGAAAGAACAGCTGGTTAAACTGATGCCTTCCATGATTGCCTATGCCACAGTTGGTGTGCAAAGTGATATGTTGGTGGTGATTCTGAACAGCAATGTCGAGGATTTTGAAAAACAGGTGGTAAACGCGCTGCAGACGCTGGAAGACAGGCTGCGGAGTGAATTTTCACGGATGGTCACCATCCATCTCAGCCGTGTGGTTAGCAGCATCGAACGAGTGCCACACGCCTATTATACCGCCTCCCAGACACAGGCCGCGCGGCCGACAGGAGTGATCCAACTCAGCCAACAGCCTCCGGCAAGGGTGGAACAGGGCGTAGAAGAGGTTGCAGCTCCTTTGAAAAACTATATTGCCACAGGCGATTCGGAAAAAGCGTTGGCGTTGCTTCAGGCACGTTATCGTCATGGTATCAAAGGCAATGCATTGGCGGTGCACACCCTTCGTGGTTATTACGCAAGTCTGCTGAATCTTATCAGCAGCGCTTATACACAGGAGGACGATCCGCTTTTAATGCCTGACGGTTCAGATCCGATGGCGCTTCTGTTTGTGCAGCGGACTGCCGCTGAGATGGAGCAGACTGTCGAAATTGTAGTCACACATTTATGTGCATTGGTGAAAGAAAATCAGAAATCACACGCCGTTCAGCTAACCGAGCAGATCCTGGACTTTTTACAGCTGGAGTATGCGAACAGCGAACTGACACTTTCGTATGTGGCAGACCGCTTTTATATCACATCAAGCTATCTCTCTGCCTTTTTTAAAGAAAACGTGGGTGATACCTTCCTAAACTACCTCACACGGCTGCGGATCGATCATGCGAAAAAATTGATTTGCACCACAAATCTGCCTATGGGAGTGATCGCTGTACAGGTAGGATACGCCAGCGGCAACACGTTTACGCGTATTTTCAAAAAAGCAGAGGGTATTACGCCGTCACAATACCGGGAGAGTTCCTTGAAATAGGCGCTTAGGCGGATGAAATGGAAAAACTGCATGGTTATCATGAAAACAGGTGGTTCAAAAAATCGAAAAAGGCGGGTAAATCTAAAAACTTGCCGATATACAAATGCGCATCTCCATCGTATCATAAAAGCAGCCAGGGCGCAGGGAATGGCGTGGCGCCTCACAAAGCTTATGAAAAAGGAGAGAATGGAAAGATGAAATGGAAAAACAAAATTTTTTCTCTGTTATTGGCAGGGACTATGGCAGCGGCCTGTCTAACAGGATGCGCAGGTGAAACCGCATCGGGAAGTACGCCTGTCGCAGGCAGCAGTGTTCCCCCGACATCGACTGCTGAAAGTGGAGAGCCCGTTCAAGCGACATATCCTTTGAGCGAAGAACCGGTTACCTTGCGTGTTTACATGAAGGATTCAAGCGGCAAAAGTCTGGATTTTAATGAGATTGCGGGCTACAAAGCCGCTTTTGAAAAGCTCGGTGTTAACGTTGAATTCATTATTCCGGCAACTGGAAGCGAAGCTGATCAGTTTAATCTGATGATTGCTTCAGGTGAGTATCCCGATATTATCCTATGGGATTTTAGCTCTACCCCGATGTCATTGCCCGAAATGGTGAATTCCGGCGTACTGATCGATATGGACGAATACATTCGTCAATATGCTCCGAACTACATGAAGCTGCTCAACGAGCGCGAGGAATACCTCAAAGAGGCCACGGCGGACAATGGACACCTGTTGTCGATGTATGCGTTTAATGAGGGTGTGCCGGTTTCGGGCGGCCCGACAATACGTGCAGACCTGCTGGAAAAGTACAATCTGGATATCCCTGTTACAATCAATGATTGGACTGAAGTGATGACCGCATTAAAAGAAAACGGCGTGGCTTATCCGATGATTTGCGGTAAGCAACGCGATGGATCGATCTGGTTTGACGGATTCTTGTCTGCATACAAAACATCAAATGTTTTCTGTCTTGACGACAAAACCGGCGAGGTTGTGTTTGGACCGGCAACGGATAATTTTAAAGAATACGTTGCACAGCTGAATGCGTGGTTTGAAGCCGGGCTCATTGATCCGGAGTTTTCGTCACTGGACGGCACAGCAATGAATGCGAGGCTGACGGATGGCCGGAGCGCAAGCGCCCCCAACATGCAGCTGTCTTATCACATTGGCAATATTACAAAAGTTGCCCGTGAAACTAACCCGGAATTTGAGTTTGTGGGATGCCCGTGGCCGGTGCTCAATGAAGAAGATCAACCATCCTATGTGGTGAAGGCCATAGCTTATTCCGGTAAACAGGCGGCGATTACATCCGCGTGTGAGGATCCTGTAATTGCCACGCAGTTTCTGGACTATTTCTATTCAGAAGAAGGGCAGGATTTTCTGTGCTGGGGCATTGAGGGCGAGAGCTATTCGGTTAACGAAGATGGAACCAAGCAGTTTACGGACGGGATTATGAACAACCCGGACGGGAAAAATCCGCAGGAAGCGATTCTTGCTTATGCTACGCCGCAATACAACTTTGCCAACGTTATGCTCAATGAGCCCTATGCTCAAATTATCACAACTCTGCCGGAGCAGTTAAGCGCCCGTAATACATGGCTGGATGCTGATGCAGGCGTAGCATTGCCGCGAGTGACTGTTGCGGCTGATGTACAGAGCGACTACAGTATGCTGATGAATGATATCGATACCTATGTGCAAGAGATGTATGTGAAATTCATCAGCGGGCAGGCCAGCTTGGATACTGATTGGGAATCTTATGTAAACACTCTGAATGGTATGGGTCTGGAGACAGCAACACAGTATATGGCTGATGCCTATGCCAAATACCAGCAGCGTTGATTCCGCATAGGAAAATATATTCATGGCGTCTGCGGGCAGCTCCCGCAGGCGCCCATTTTATAAAAGGAGATTTTTATGCGTACCTTTATGTCATTGATACAGGGCTGGCAGATCGCCGTCTGCACGCCGAATGCGGAGGCAGCTGTTCCGCCGCAGCCAGAGAACTGGAAGGAAATTGTGATTCCGCATGTTGCCAATTTTGAAAATCCTACCGAAGAAAAGCCATGGCTGTACCGCTGTAGGGTAACGTTGGACAACCCAGAAGGTCCAATGTTTTTGGAATTTGGCGCAGTAGGCGGTTTATGCCGCGTATGGATGAATGGAAACTATCTTGGTGAGCATCTGGGCGGTTACAGCCGATTCCGGCTATCTGTTGGAGATGCTGCACGCTGTGGCGAAAATGAAATCCTCGTTTTGGCAGACAATACCCGCACGGGCGATTGGATCCCTATCGGAGGTGATTTCAACAATTACAGTGGAATTTACCGTCCAGTTTTTCTGATCACGACGCAGGAAACTCATTTTGATCTGCTTTATTATGGAACGACAGGCTTAACGGTCGGTACAAGGCCGGATGGCACGGTTGAGCTGGATGCCCGTATCGTTGGACCCCAGGAGGGGGTACAGATAGAGTATACATTGTACGATGGTGAGGCGGCCGCTCCCTGCGGGGTAGCCGCGCGTCCGGCAGCTGCACCCGCTGTAAATATGCGCGTGGACGCGCCCCATCTTTGGAACGGCCGCAAGGACCCGCATCTTTATCACTGCCGCGCACGGTTACTGCAGGGGGATATATGTCTGGATGAAGTGGAACTGCCTTTCGGGTTCCGCAGCATAAAAATAACGGCGGACAAGGGCTTTTTCCTTAACGGAGAGCATTTAACAATCTGCGGTGTGGCAAAGCATCAAGATCGAGCGGGCTGCGCCTGCGCGGTCAGTGAAGCGCAGCAGGAGGAAGACATCGCTCTAATTGAAGAAATCGGCGCCAATGCGGTACGACTGTCCCACTACCAGCACCCGGAAAAGACCTATGATTTGTGCGACCATACGGGACTTGTCGTGTGGGCGGAGATCCCGCTGCTGGCCTTGCCGGACGGAAACGAAGCACTGTTTGAGAATGCGAAACAGCAGCTTACCGAGCTGATCCTGCAAAATGCCCACCATCCGGCAATTTGTTTTTGGGGAGTTGAAAATGAGATTGCCATCCATGGAGAGTCGCTGGAGATGTACCGCAAGGTGGAAGAACTGCACCAGCTGGTAAAGTCACTGGACCCGACCCGGCCGACAACGCTGGCCAATTTGTACTGTGTGAGAAACAACAGCCAGTTGAACCAGATTACCGATATGGTGGGTTACAATATTTATTATGGCTGGTATTACGGAAAATTGAATGATTATGGACCGTTTCTGGATACATATCACAGGGACAATCCCAATATGCCCATTGGTATTTCAGAATATGGTGCGGACTGTTCTATTACATTGCACCGGGATGTCCCCGGTGTAGGCGATTATTCGGAAGAATATCAATGCGTGTACCATGAGGCTGCTTATCCGGCTTTCCGTGCACGGGAATTTGTATGGGGAAGCTTTGTATGGAATATGTTTGACTTTGCCAGTGGCATCCGGGAAGTTGGAGATGTGAAAGGGCTAAACTGCAAAGGTCTTGTTACATACGACCGCAAAGTGAAAAAAGACGCGTTCTATTATTATAAGGCGTGGTGGTCGAATGCGCCGTTTGTTCATGTTGCTGGAAGACGCTATGCCCGCCGCTGCGGCGAGACGACCACAGTAAAGGTATACTCCAACCAGCCGAACATCACATTGATTGTCAATGGCACAGAGTTTGCATCGAAAACAGGCGACAAAGTTTTCGTGTTTGAAAATGTGCCGCTGCAAGACGGCGAAAATATTATTGTAGCTTACGCGGATGCGGCCCGCGACGAAGTGGCGTTGACCCGTGTGGCCGAGCCGGAACGCAGTTACATCTATGATAATCCGAATCCCGGTTTTAATGTGGAAAATTGGTTTACCCTTGAAGATGGAGAGGAAGAACTATTCCCCGAAGATCGGTTTTCCATCATGGATGAAATGGGAGACCTTAAAGCTGCGCCAGAGGCTTGGGCGCTACTGGAAAAGGAAGTCCCTCAGATCACAGGCGACCCGCGAAGTGGGAAAATGCCGCGCATGAGCTTACTGCGCATCATCAACCGAATTAGCGGCCAGTTTGAAGAAGAATTTGTAAAAGAACTGAATCGAAAACTGAATGAAATTTCCAAGCAGAAAAAGGAGGAAGCGCAATGACAGATCCTCGAATCACTCCCTGCGGCCTGGTTTGCGGAGTCCCCGCGCAGGCGAAGGGGGTGACGGCCTATAAAGGCATCCGCTATGCCATTGCCGGGAGGTGGCAGTATCCAGTTCCAGTTACCCATTGGGATGGGGTTTATCACGCCGAAAAATACGGTCCTTGCGCGGTACAGCAAAGTGCCTTTATTTCGGAAAAAGACAGTGGGCGCGATCCTTTTTACTATCGTGAATTCCGTGAGGGACTGGGTTATACCTATAGTGAGGATTGCCTGTTTTTAAACATTTGGGCGCCGGACAATGCACAGAAAGCCCCTGTAATCGTCTATATTCATGGTGGAGCTTTTTTAGGCGGATCTGGCTGGGACAAGGTGTTTGATGAGCCTCATTGGCCGCGGCAGGGGGTCATAGCGGTTACCATCAACTACCGGCTCGGTCCTTTGGGATACGCCTGTCTGCCAGAGTTGACCGACGAGGCCGGACATACGGGCAACTACGGCCTGTATGACCAATTGTGCGCCTTGCAATGGATCCATACGAACATCGAAGCTTTTGGCGGCGACCCGGAAAATATTACCCTGATGGGACAAAGCGCCGGGGCGCGCAGTGTCCAGATGCTATGCAGCAGTACTGCGTCAGAGAATCTGATCCATCGGGCGGTCATGTCCAGCGGCGGCGGAGAGCCATCGATACTGTTCACCGGAGACCGGCGGATGGGGAGTAAATACCCGTTTTGGCAGATTTGGAAGAATAAGGTCGGGGCGCAAACAGTGAATGAACTGAGATCACTTCCAGTGGAACAATTGTTCGGAGCGCTGGGGGATTGCCTCAAGATCTGCGGTTTTTCCGCAGTGATGGAAAATATGGGGCCTGTGTGGGATAATGCGCTGTTTATGGAAGAGATGCCCACGCTGAAGATCCCCTATTTAGCAGGTGGAAACAGCGAGGACATGCGCCCGGAACTGGCCATGGATGGACTGCGCTGGTGCCAAAAACAGCCGATAGCCTCTTATGCCTACTATTTTTGCCGTCAATTGCCTGGAGATGATAAAGGCGCCTGGCATAGCGCCGATTTGTGGTACTGGTTTGGTTCGTTGGAAAACAGTTGGCGGCCGTTCACACGGGAAGACCGGGTTCTGTCGGACATGATGATTTCCTATCTTGTGAATTTTGCCCGCACCGGGGACCCAAATGCTCCGGGCCTGCCAGCTTGGGAAAACGCTGGTCAATCTGGCCGTGTACTGCGGCTGGATCTGCACGATTTGTCAATGGATAGTGAGGTGGCCGGAAAATCCGGTGTTTTTGGCTGGTAAACAATTTGGAGGGATACTATATGCAAAAAATTGATGTTCACATCCACGCCGCACTGCACCGGCAGGAACGGCAACCCAGTGCCCGTAATCCGGCGGACTGCTATCTGGCTGAAGCGGAGGAATTGATCGGCCATCTGCGCGCACAGGGAATCAGCCGGGCCGTGTTGCTGAGCAGTGGTGAAAAGGGACTAGACACAGGTAATGCCGCTTGTTGCAGAATGGCTCAAGCACACTCCGGTTTTTTGAGCTGGATGTGCAATATTGATACGGACACAAATCCGACAGAGGTTATCTCAAGGCTGAGCCAGCTGCGAGATCTCGGTGCAGTTGGCATTGGAGAATTGGCGGTTAACGAGTGGATGGATAGTCCGCTTTTGACTGCGGTATTTGCGGCAGCTGAACGCTTGAGTCTTCCCGTGACGATTCATATGAGCCCGGAGCCAGGATACCAGTACGGCGTATGCGACCGGCCGGGTCTGCCTTTGACGGAGCAGGTGCTTCGCCGTTTCCCTAAAATGATACTTGTGGGGCACAGCCAAATGTTCTGGCTTGAAATTTCCGGCGATTGCCCGCGCGAAGGTAATGATGCCCGTAACCGCATGGGGCGTGGGCCGGTGACAGCAGGTGGCCGCCTGCTGGAATTGCTTGAACAGTATCCCAATTTGTATGCCGATCTTTCTGCGTTCAGCGGCAGCTGTGCCATCTTGAGAGATGAAGCGTTCGGTCTGGCATTTCTGGAAAAATATCAGGATCGCTTACTCTTTGGAACAGATACGGTAAATGCACAGCAACGGTTCCCACTGGGGCATTTCCTCGATGAATCCGCTGCCAACGGCAGACTGTCTCAAAGAGCTTACAAGAAGATTTGCTGCGAGAACGCACAGAGACTGTATCATTTGTAAGAATGTTAAAAAGGGGAATACACCAATGATTGATTTAAGGGCAAAACCGTTTTATCTAACGGACGAGCAAATTCAATGGGTAGAAGACACCATAGACAGTATGACATTGGAAGAAAAGCTGGGCCAGATGCTTGTGATTTTAAAAGCTGAACCTGGCTTGGATGAGGGAAAAATCGCTTCTTTGCTGGGGCGTTCCAAACAAGGGGGGCTGCGCTGGCAGGGCGGAGGCAAGGAGGATGTCTACCGTCAGAATACCTTGTTTCAAAAGCACAGCAAAATTCCGCTGCTGATTGCCGCGAATTGTGATGACGGCGGGAATGGGGCAGTTCCAGAGGGGACGTTCGTGGCCACTGCAGCAGAGTGCGGCGCGGGCAAGGGCACGGAAAACGCGTATCACGTTGGCTTGGTAGCCGGGAGAGAAGCGAGCGCGTTGGGCTGCAACTGGATGTTCAACCCTGTGGTGGATGTGTACAAGAACTGGCGAAATACCATCGTAAACACCCGCAGCTACAGCGGCGATCCGGATAAGGTGATTGATAACGCCTGGGCGTTTATGAGGGGCGTCAAAGAAGCGAATCCGTACATGGCCTGTACGCTGAAACATTTTCCGGGAGATGGCGTTGAAGAGTTGGACCAGCATCTGGCGCTGGGTGTGAACGGTCTGCCAGTGGACGAATGGGAAGCGAGTTTTGGTAAGGTCTACCGCGCGCTTATTGATGAAGGGGCGGAAGCAGTGATGGTGGGGCATATAGCTCTGCCGGAGATGAGCTGCAAGCTGAGACCCGGCATTGAAGACAGCGAGATCATGCCGGCTACCTTAGCGCCGGAACTGCTTACGGATTTGCTGCGCGGAGATATGAATTTCAACGGGGTGATTATTACAGATGCCTCGCATATGGTCGGCATGACAGCTGTGTCAAAACGATGCGACGCGGTACCTGGCGCAATCGTTGCCGGGTGTGATATGCTTCTGTTCGCCAACGATATTGAAGAGGATATTGGGTATCTGCACGCAGCCTATGAAAGCGGTGCGCTTACAGAAGAACGCTTGTCCGATGCACTGCACCGCATTCTCGGCCTCAAGGCCAGGCTGCGCCTGTATGATTCTCAAATAAGGGAACCCGAGCCTAAAAGGATGGAAATGATCGGATGCAGCGAACATCTGGAGTATTGTGAGAAAGCAGCTGACAGTTGTATTACTTTGGTGAAAGATACCAGAGGGAATCTGCCCATCACTGCGGAAAAGAAAAAACGCGTATTTCTGGTTTATGTGGGTTCGACGCCGACCAGCAAAGGATACCATGGCGACCCGGTGAAGCAGACAGTCATTGAGGAATTGGAGCGAGCCGGGTTTGAAGTGGATCCCTGCCCTTGCTTTCATGATTTGGAAGTGCAAAACGGAGTCAGCCCGATGAATTTTTTAAAAATGCTGAATCATGAAAGCAGAAAAGAATTTGTTGCGCGCCATGATTGGGCGCTGGTCGTGCTGAATGTAAAGGGATACGCACAGGAAAACAACGTTCGCGTGCGCTGGAGCTGTAACCACAGCTGTGAGCTTCCGTGGTACAACGAGGAAATTCCTACAGTGGGGATGAGCTTGAATTATACCAATCATCTGATCGATGTGCCCCAGATTCATACTTTTATAAACGCTTATGCGCCCAACCGAACGCATATCCGCGCGGCCATTGAAAAATTGATAGGCAAGAGTGAGTTCAAAGGAACGGCAGAAGATACGGTGTTTTGTGGGCGTTGGGATACCAGGTTGTAGATGGGAGGCAACAGTACAAGTAGTTTATCCCTGTTTATGTTGGTGGGGTTTTATTGTAATTGGGTATTGTAATATGCAAGTATTTACGAAATGATTTTCTGATCATTTGAGGCTTAAATATTTTGAAGGCAGCCAATGCACAGTTGTGCGTGGCTGCTTTCTTTTTTATTGACGATATTGATATTTCATAGCCAGCGGTAAATATGGCGGTATATTGGTCACGTGCGCCTCCAATCAAACTGAATTTTTGAATTTCAGATTGATTGGAGGAAGAGACGATGGCATACAACCATCGAAGGGCAGAAATAGAATGGCTCAATTGGAAAGAGAAAGAAGAAAAACAACTGAGGGAGCTGGGTGTCGATGAAGATACGATCCAGCGCCTGCATACATACGACTGGCAGCAGTTCAATAAGGAACGGCAGTACCAGCAGCGATGGCGGGATGAACTAGAGGAGATCGAGCAACAAGAAGAACAGCTTCCACCAGTGAGGACAGTGGAAGATTTACTGGACGAAATCGGAAATGAGCAGTTGTTTGATATTCTGAGAAAGGCGGATAAACTGACTCTTGAAATCTTACTTATGAGGATGGAGGGATACAGTGACTCGGAAATTGCCCATATGATGGACTTAGATAAGTATGCGGTCAGTATGCGCATTTATCGGCTCCGAAAAAAACTGAAAAAATATTTTTGAGGTACGTTATATTTTGCCCTTTTTCCTGGGCTACTAAGTGAACGGCGAAAATTTGCAGTTCACTTGTAGCTTG
>OQWD01000078.1_pt1 | contig 37556 bp, 28 predicted proteins | sample 1691631 | NCBI WGS metagenome assembly OQWD01 (sample SAMN03418283, study PRJEB22391) | human gut metagenome | biome: human-gut; feature: organic feature; material: feces | host: Homo sapiens | place: Italy | collected 2013-04 | reverse complement strand
GGAGCGTCCCAAAACAAGCCTTTCGGGCTTGTGTGCTCTTGTCAACTGATGGTATATTTTATAAAGGCATAAATGGTTGTATAATAAATTCACGCGACAGTATACGATAAGGGCTTGCCGCGGGCTGTGGAATGACGAGGAGGTATTTGAAATGATAAGATTTAACAACGACTATAACCGGGGGGCCCTTGAGTCCATACTCGACGGGCTTACGGAGACCAACGCCGCCAGCTATGCGGGCTACGGTGAGGACCAGTGGTGCGGCAGGGCGGAGGCGGTCATAAAGAAGCTGATCGCCAGGGAGGACGCCATGATAAAATTCGTCCCCGGCGCGACGCAGGCGAATATCGTCGCGATCGCGGCGGCGCTTTCCCCGGTACAGAGCGTTATCGCGGCCGACACCGGGCATATCAACTGCCACGAGGCGGCCTCCATCGAGAGCACCGGCCACAAGATACTCGGGCTCCCCAATACCGACGGCAAGCTCACCTCGCAGCAGATCGCCGCCTGCGCGGCGGAGTATTACGAGGGCGGCGCCCCGGAGTACCTTACGGAGCCCAAGCTGGTATATATTTCCTTCCCCACCGAGCAGGGCACCCTGTATTCCAAGGGGGAGCTTCGCGCCATCAGCGAGGTCTGCAAAAAATACGGCATGTACCTGTTCGTGGACGGGGCCAGGATGGGGTACGGCCTGGGGGCAGAGGATAACGACCTTACCCTGAAGGACTTTGCGGAGCTTACGGACGTGTTCTATATCGGCGGGACAAAGTGCGGCGCACTTTTCGGCGAGGCCCTCATCATCACGGAGCCCCGCCTCCAATACCGCTTCAAGGCGTACATGAAGCAGCACGGCGCGGTGTTGGCAAAGGGCTGGCTGATGGGGCTGCAATTTGCGCTCATGCTGGAGAGCGGCGAGTATTTTGAAAGGACGAGGCGGGCCGACGAGCTTGCCATGCAGATAAAGCGGGCCTTTGCGGCCAAGGGCATACCCTTCTGGGTGGACAGCCCCACCAACCAGCAGTTCGTCATACTGACCCCGCAGCAAAGGGAAACGCTGGCCCGGGGCTACTACTTCGAGGAGGGAGCGGCCACGCCCCGGGGTACTGTCGCGCGCTTCTGCACGAGCTGGGCAACCACCCAAGCCGAGGTAGACGCCCTGCTCGACGACATAGCCGGGCTGTGACGGAGGATGATAAATGATTTTGGGGGGCGGTTTGGAATCCGGCGGCAGCGGCTAAACTCCAACACAAACAAAACCCTGCCGGTGAAGCTCCGACAGGTTTTTTTCATCTGCAATTGTATTTTTTGTCAGGCTTTTCTTTTCTCTTTGCTTCTTTTCTCTTTTCTTTTCTCCTGAAAAGAAAAGAGAAAGAAGACGAAGAAAGTAATATCGCGTCAGTACGCCACCCTCTCGCTCTCGGTGCCGTTTCGCCTGGTGACGCGTATATTGTCCAGGTACTCGAGGAGCGGCTTGGCGCTCTTGCGGCTGGTGCCTATCATGTCCCGTATCATGGCGATGGAGATCTTGCCCTCGGCGGCCAGTATTTCCCTTGCCTTGGCCGCAACCATGTCGGTATACTTGGGCAGGGTAATAAGGTCGTCAGAGAGCAGCACCACCTTTCCCTCGGCGGCTAAAAGCTGCAAAAGATCCTCCGCCATGGCGGGCTGTATGCCGGGCAGCTGTATATCGGCAAGCCTTATAAACTCAAAGCCCGCCTTGTCCAGCATGGCGGTCAGGGCGCTTTCGAATTGCTTATATACCTCGTCGTGGGGTATCTCGTAGCCCCCCTCGCAGATGAACTCGCCGCTGCGCTTTATGCGCCCCGTGTCCTCAAGGCGCTGCATGAATTCGTCAAATACGTTCTGCTTGAGCTTGCTCAAAAACCTTACCCTAAGCTCCGCCTTGCGGCTGCCCAGCCTGTACGGGTTCTTTTTATGGAAATCCTCCAGGTATGCCACCATATCGTCAGCCACCTTATCACGGTAGGAGGCGTGCATGAGATAGATATCCTTCTTCATGGGGAAGGTGGTGACAAGGCCCTGCCCGGTAAGCTTTTCCACCTCGGCCATGGTCTCCTCGGCGGTAAGGCCGGTGAGCTTCGCCACCTCCGCCGCGGTTATGGCGGAATCGCTGTGCTGCTTGATTATCAGCTCTATCATATCCCCGTGGCCGCCCTCCTCCTTGACGGTCATCTCAGATATGGCCCTTTCGTCAAACCGCTTCTTCTTTGCGGGGTTGGCCTCTATGACTACGCCGCCGCCGATGGTCTCCATGGGCGAATAAAAGCGCACTATGAACCTGTCCCCACGGCGCACGGCTATCTCGCCCTCAAGGCGGAGCTGGGCAAGGCCGCTCTCCCCCGGGCCTATCTCGTCCTTATCGAGAAGCACCGCCCGGCAGAGCACCTCGCTGGTGCCGGTAAAAAGGTGCAGGCGGGTGCGGTTGTCTATTACCCTGTTTGAGGAGGGCAGCACCCGCAGCCGCACGTCCAGCATCATTGTGTTCTTCATGCTGTTGACGGGGGCCAGCACGCAGCCCCGGTGTATTTCGTTCTTCTTGATATTGGAAAGGTTTATGGCTACCCGCTGGCCGGCAAAGCACTCCTCCGCATCCTTGCCGTGTACCTGTATGCTGCGTATCTTGCAGGTTTTATCCACCGGGTATATTTCAAGCTGGTCCTCCTTGCGTATTCGGCCGGAAATAAGTGTGCCTGTAACTATGGTGCCGAATCCGGATATGGAGAATGCCCTGTCTATGGGCAGGCGGGGTATGGTGTCTATGTCCTTGGGGGTGACCTCCTCCTCTGCCATGTGCTCGATCAGGCTCACCAGGTTATCCAGACCCGCCCCGGTGACGCTGGAAACCTCCGCCATGGGCGCGCTCTCGCAGAAGCTGCCCTTCAGCTCCTCCCGTATGTCCTCCTTTACCATCTCTAACCAGTCCTCGTCCACAAGGTCGCACTTGTTCAATACGATTATGCACTTTTCTATGCCCAGCAGGCCCAGTATATCAACGTGCTCCCGGGTCTGGGGCATTATGCCCTCGTCCGCGGCGATGACCAGCAGCACAAGATCCATGCCCACTACTCCCGCCACCATGTTGTTTACGAACTTCTCATGCCCCGGCACGTCTATTATGCCCACCCTGTTGCCGCTGGGCAGGTCGAACCAGGTAAAGCCCAGGTCTATGGTTATGCCCCTGCGCTGCTCCTCCTCCCAGCGGTCGGTATTGCGGCCGGTAAGCGCCCTTATGAGGGTGGTCTTGCCGTGGTCTATGTGTCCGGCTGTGCCTACTATTATATTCTTCATATTTTATTTTACCCCCAGTATCCCGGCGACCTCCGCCGCGATAAGCTCTGTCTCGCCCGGCTGCACCGTGCGCATATCCATTAGCGCCCTGTCCTCCTGCACCCGGCATATAACCGGCCTTTCCGCACGCCTGAGCGCCTCCTCAAAGGCCGCGGTGGTCATGCCGTTGGGCTTTATGGCTACCGCGCTGCTCCGAAGCCTTTCAAGGGGCATGGAGCCGCCCCCCACCTGTGATTCGCAATCCACGACCTCCACCCGGGCATTGACGTTTTTCAGCATGGCGGCAAGCTTTTCCGCCCGCTCCCGAATTTCCATGGGCGGCTGTGTGAGCATGCGCAGCACGGGTATGTTCCGTATGGCATTTTCCTCCGACAGGTACTCCTGAAGGGTAAGCTCCAATGCGGCTGCCGTGAACTTGTCTATCCGAAACGCCCGGGTCAGGGGGTGCTTCTTTATCTTTTTTATGTATTCCTTCCTGCCAACTATTATGCCCGCCTGAGGCCCGCCCAGCAGCTTGTCGCCGGAGAAGCATACTATGGCCGCCCCCGCCCTTATGGATTCCTGCACAGTAGGCTCATAGGTGAGGCCGTATTTTGAAAGGTCTATCAGCACGCCGCTGCCTATGTCCTCTATCACCGGCAGGCCGTGCTTATCGCCCAGCTCCACAAGCTCTGCCACGCTTACGCTCTCGGTAAAGCCCACCACCCGGAAATTGCTGGTGTGAACCTTCAGCAGCGCCGCGGTGTTCTCGTTTATGGCCTCCTCGTAGTCCGAAAGGTGGGTCTTGTTGGTGGTGCCAAGGTCTACCATTATTGCGCCGCTTTGCGCCATGACGTCCGGCACCCGGAACTTGCCGCCTATCTCCACAAGCTCCCCCCGGGATACCGGCACCTCGCCGCCGCGGCAGAGGGCGGACAGGGTGAGCATTACGGCCGCCGCATTGTTGTTTACGGCCATGGCCGCCTCTGCGCCGGTTATCCTGCAAAGCAGCTTTTCAAAGTGGGAATACCTCTCCCCCCTCGCCCCGGCCTCAAGGTCGTATTCCAGATTGGAATAGCCTGAGACTATCGCCATGAGGTGTTCGGCGTGCTTTCTGGATATGAGGGCGCGCCCAAGGTTGGTGTGCAGCACAGTGCCCGTGGCGTTGACGACGGGCTTCAGGTTGGGGGAAAAGAGCTTTTCCGCCGCCGACGCTATGTCGGGCAGGAGGCTTTCCGTGCGGCGGATAATCTCCGTCTCGTCCTCGGACTTTCCTATGAACTCTCTGAGGGCCTCGGTGCGCTCGCGAATGCAGTCAACGGTTATCTCCCGGCCGTAGCGGTCAAAGAGCCCCGCCGAATCGCACTGCTCTATCAACGTATCCACCTTGGGTATGGCTCTGAAAAACCGGTTTTTATCCATAACAGGGGTCTCCTCCGAAAATGTACAGTATTAAGGTTATTTTACCATATTACCATCAGTTGACAAGAGCACACAAGCCCTAAAGGTTTGTTTTGGGGCGCTCCTGCGTTCTCGTCGCTTGAATTACCTCCAGTAGTACTGCGCTCCTCGGCCTTGGATCGCCCTCAAAGCAAACTCTTTAGGGTCTTTGAGTTTTAGAAGTCAAAGAGTATGGCAGAACAAGGAGGACGAGTGCAGAAATACTGGTTGTATTTCAAATGAGGACGACGCGGTTATGCCGTGCTGTTTGGCTCCTAAAACCTTGTGTGTCCTTGTCAACTGATGGTAAGGACAAAGATAAAAGCGGAAAGGGCGGGAATCATTTTGTCCCGGTTTGGCCCTGAAATATTGACAAAGCCCGCCTGAGTCAATAAACTATAATAGATTATGCAATAATATAAATAAGAAAAAATCAGGCGACCCACTAAGGAGAAAATACATGGCAGAGAAAAAGACCTTCTACATCACCACCCCCATATACTACCCCAGCGACAAGCTGCACATAGGCCACAGCTACACCACCGTGGCGGCGGACGCCATAGCCCGCTATAAGCGCATGACGGGCTACGACGTATACTTCCTCACCGGGAGCGACGAGCACGGCCAGAAGATAGAGCGCAAGGCAAAGGCCAAGGGCATTACCCCCAAGCAGTACGTGGACGAGATAGTAGCTTCCTTCAAGGATCTCTGGAAGCTCATGTGCATATCCAACGACGGCTTTGTCCGCACCACCGACGATTACCACGTAAAGGCCGTGCAGAAGATATTCCGCAGGCTGTACGAGCAGGGCGACATATATAAGTCCGCCTACGAGGGCTGGTACTGCACCCCCTGCGAGAGCTTCTGGCTGGAGCGCCAGCTCAAGGACGGCTGCTGCCCGGATTGCGGCAGGCCGGTGGAGAAGGTCAAGGAGGAGAGCTACTTCTTCAAGATGAGCAAGTATGCCCCCCGCCTCATACAGTACATAAAGGATCACCCGGACTTCATACAGCCCCCCGCCCGCACCAACGAGATGCTGAACAACTTCCTGCTGCCGGGCCTTGAGGACCTTTGCGTATCCCGCACCAGCTTCACCTGGGGCATACCCGTGGACTTTGACGAGAAGCACGTGGTATACGTCTGGCTGGACGCCCTCTCCAACTACATAACAAAGCTGGGCTACGGCTCGGACGACGACAGCCTGTATAAAAAATACTGGCCGGCGGACGTCCACCTGGTCGGCAAGGAGATAGTCAGATTCCACACCATAATCTGGCCCATAATGCTCATGGCGCTGGGCGAGCCCCTGCCCAAGCAGGTGTTCGGCCACGGCTGGCTGATACTTGAGGGCGGCAAGATGAGCAAGTCCAAGGGCAACGTGGTGGATCCCGTCAAGCTCTGCAACCGCTACGGCGTGGACGCCATACGCTACTTCCTGCTTCGGGAGGTGCCCTTCGGCAGCGACGGCGTATTCTCCAACGAGGCGCTTATTTACCGCATAAATTCCGACCTGGCAAACGACCTTGGCAACCTGCTCTCCCGCACGGTGAGCATGATAGACAAGTACTTCGGCGGCGTTGTCCCCGCCCCCACCTGCCCCGTGCCGGAGGAGGACGAGCCCATAATCGCCCTTGCCAACAGCCTGCCTGAAAAGGTGGAGCGGTACATGACGGAATTCAAGGCCCCCGAGGCGCTGGAATCCATATGGGCCCTCATAGGCGCATGCAACAAATACATAGACGTGACCGCGCCATGGATACTGGCAAAGGACGAGGCCAAAAAGGACAGGCTGGCCACCGTCATGTACAACCTTGCGGAAAGCCTGCGCATAGTTGGCATATTCCTTCAGCCTTACCTTCCCAACACCGCGCCTAAGCTCTTTGAGCAGCTTGGCGTTTCCGGCGAACTCACCGCCTACGAAGCCCGCGGGTTCGGCAAGCTGCCCGCAGGCACTAAGGTTCACAGGGGCGAGGCCCTGTTCCCCCGCATAGACGTTAAGAAGGAGCTTGAGGAGCTGGAAAAGGAGAACGCAGCCTCCCACGCCGCCGAAGCCTCCGCCAGCGCAGCCCCCGCGCCCAAGGCAGAGGAGGCCAAGGACGAGGAGCCTCAGGAGCTTATAGACTTTGACACCTTCTGCAAGGTAAAGATGAAAACCGCCAGGGTCATAGACTGCAAGTTCGTCGAGAAGAGCAAGAAGCTTCTGCAGTTCACGCTGGACTGCGGCGAAGCCCGGCCCCGCACCATACTTTCCGGCATTCGCAAGTGGTATTCCGAGCCTGAAAAGCTCATAGGCCGCACGGTAATCATCGCGGCGAACCTTGCCCCCCGGAAGATAGCCGGCATAGAAAGCCAGGGCATGATACTTTCCTCCATAACCGATGATGGCGAGGGGGAGACCCTCTCCATGCTCACCGTAATGGAGCCGGAAAGCATCCCCGGCGGAAGCGAAATTGGATAGAGCTTACAGCACGCAAAAAGGAGCGGCAAATGCCGCTCCTTTTATGCTGTCGTTTGTTATTTGATTGCGTCTACCCGCACATAGCCAACGGGGTTGCCGTTATTATTGCCGAGTACCTGAACATATGCCCAGGAGCTGCCGGGGGTATAGCTTCTTACTATTACCCTATCGGTGGGGTACAGATCAAATATCTGCTTGCTGGAGGTGCTGGGGGATTCATACAGTATCGTCTGGTAGTTGGGCGCATACTGGCCGCCCACGTTAAGCTCCGCGTTGGGCAGGCAGCTTCCGCCGCTGTAGTCGATCCTCGCGCCGCAGTTGGGGCAGTAGGCGTTGCCGTAGGTTATCTGCTTGCCGCACCTGCCGCAGTAGTACTTATTGCCCTGGCTGCTGCCGCCGGGATTGTAGCTGCCGCCCTTCTGGGTGAGGTACAGGCTGCTGCAATAGCCCTGCACGCCGGTGCGGGTCTTTACGGATATCCACTTGCCGCTGGTCTGGCCGGTGAAGGTCACAGCCTCGCCCCTGTCAAGGGTGTATACCACGCGGTACTTGGTGCTGGGGCCCTGGCGAACGTTAAGGCCGGTGGTGGCGTAATAGGTGCCGTAGTTGCCGTTGGGGTAGCTGGGCACGCTGGGGGTGGAGCCGCTGCCGGAGGAATAGAGCTTCAGGTACTTTGCGCTTGCGTAAGCGTCGGAGCCGTCGGCGGTGAGCAGCTTATACCAGTTGCCGCTCTTGCCTATGACGGTGCATTTCTGACCCCTGTTCAAGGAGCCCACGATGGAGTACTTGGTGCTGGGGCCGCGGCGCACGTTCAGCGCGGTGGTGGAGTAGTAGGTGTCGCCGCAATCCGGGCATACCTTGAGGGTGACGCCGCTGTTGCCGGGGTAGCAGTAGCCGGGCTCATACTTGGAATAGGAGAGATAGTTGCCCGCTACATAGGCGTAGCCGTAGCTGCCCCACTGTATCTCATACCATCCGTCGTATACGCGCCCGGTAGCCATCACCATGTCGTTCTTCTCAAGCCTGCCGACGATGTAATAGCCGGTGCTGGGGCCGCTGCGGACATTCACCGCATCGGTGGCGTACATTCTGGTCTCTGCGGAAGCGACCGCAGTAAAGCTAAGCATGAGCGCCGCTATCAGCAGGACCGAAAGGACCTTAGAAACGTTTCTTTTCATTTTATTCATACCTCCCGATAGAATAGTCCGGCGATGCTCTTTTCGCTCGCCCTTTGTGTACCCTTATTATAGCCAATAATCAAGAAAAAATGTCGTGTTTATCTTTAAGAATTTGTTAACGATCAATAAACTTGTGGGCGCGCCGCCCTGCCCATACAATATATTGCGGCGGCATAAAGCCCCATTTATGCCTATATTATTCACAAATCCCGCCTTGTACCGTCTTTTCTCCAATGATATAATCAAACAAAAAACCCCTGGAGAATACAATGGACGAAAATAAACTCAACACCCCGGATACCTCCCCCGAGGAAAAGCCCGCCGAAAGCGGCGCGCCCGGGCAAAGCGGCGGCAAAAAAAGCCTCCGCAACACCATACTGACCTGCATAAGCATCGCTCTGGTATTATTTGCGGCCATAATAGTGCTGCGCCAGTACGTATACCTGCCCGGCAAGTACGAGGCGCCCCCCACCCCCGCCGTTACAGAGACCCCCGTGGCCACGCCGGAGCCCACCCCCTACGTCAAAAAAATACCCGTGATGATGTACTTTACCGGCAGGGAAATAAGCTTCCCGGTAGAGACGGTGGGCATAGTGCCCTATACCGACAGCAAGGGCAGGGAGGTCAAGGCCGAGGACGGCAGCACGGTGTACACCATGGGTACGGTGGATTCCGAGAAGGTAGCCGCATGGCTGGATGCCAGCGCCTCCCCCGGGGAATACGGCAACGCCATATTCAACGGCCATGTATCCTGGAAAAAGGTAGCGGGCGTTTTCTCCGTGCTCCCCAAGATGGAGGAGGGCGAGGAGATAATAGTGGAATACGATGACGGCAGCACCATGACCTTCACCGTTACCAATGTTGACATTTACGGCATAGACGACGTACCGGAAACCGTGATGGCCTACGACACCGGCGATTCCCGCATGACGCTGATCACCTGCTACGGCGAAAGCTGGAACAGCGGCCTGGGCACACGCAACCAGCGCTGTGTGGTCGTAGCCAAGCCCGTGGACAGCTCAAAGATCATAACGCCTCCCGCGGTCACTCCGAATCCCGACGAGGACTGCGACACCTGAGACGACTGATCTTTGCAGCACGCAAATAAAACACCGTCCCGCTGCCTGGGGCGGTGTTTCCTTTTAATTCACATTCCTTTAACCGCCCTTTAACCTTGCCCCGTTATAATATACTTAAAATTATTGTATGATTTTTGCGCTTCATACTTCATATGGGAGGTTCACATGCCGGAAAAGACCGCCATAATATTCGGGGATTCTATAATGAAGGGCACGGTGTATGAGGGCGGAAGGTACCGCTCCTGCTATACCGAGGTTTTTCTGCCCCAGATGGAGGGGCTGGACATAGCTCTTGATAACCGCTCCCGCTTCGGCTACACCGCGGAACGCGGGCTGGGGCTCATTAAAAAGGCCATCGCCGCCGGGGAAAAGCCAGATTACGCCCTGGTGGAATACGGCGGGAACGACTGCAACTTCGACTGGCCGGCCATAGGCCGGGATCCGGACTACCCCCATCAGCCCGTCACAGCCCTTGCCGATTTTGAAGCCACCCTGCGGGAATGCATAGGACTGCTGCGGGGCGCAGGCATAACACCGGTACTAATGTCGCTGCCGCCGGTGGATTCCGATAAGTACTATGAATACATAATATCCAAAGGTGTTGACAGGTGCAGCCTGTTGAAGTTCCTCGGTACGCCTCTTTCCATATACCGCTATCAGGAGCTGTATTCCGTCGCCATATCAAAGCTGGCCCGGTCGGAGGAGCTGCCCTTTGTTGACGTGCGCTCCGCATTTCTCGAGTGCATAGGCAGCCCCTTTAGCCAGCTCATATCCGGCGACGGCCTGCACCCCACCGAAAAAGGGTATGAGATAGTTGCCAGGTGCTTCCGGGAGCGGCTGGAATCCATAAAGGAATAGCTTGCACGGCAGAAAATTAGCATATTCCTCTTGCAATTATACGAAAAGTATTGTATCATAATCAAGTGCGGCGACGTAGGCTCGTCCGCACTGATCGTGGAGCAGTATCGAAGTGGTCATAACGGGCACGACTGGAAATCGTGTGACGGTCGAAAGCCGTCCGTGAGTTCGAATCTCACCTGCTCCGCCAATAACAAAAGACCTCCCTTGCGGGGGTCTTTTGTTGTTATGATGAAGAGCGGGTGGGATTCGAAGGGAACATCCCCGTGAGGGGGAAAAGGCATCCGGTGGATGGCTTTTCAGTTCCCCGAGCTGGCGGCGGCACTGCCCCAGTGCCGCCGGGCGAATCTCACCTGCTCCGCCAATAACAAAAGGACACCCCCGCGGTGTCCTTTTGCTATGATAGCTATGATTTTTACACTCGCAGTCGAAGGAAGCTATGGCCCTTTTATGCTAAAATGCCTATATAATTATATACAAAAGGGGAACAAATCTAATGAAGAAGATACTTTCGCTCCTGCTGGTCATGTTGTTTATTTTGGCCATGGAAGTAGGCGTCTATGCGGAAGATAACGACGACGTCGCATTTACCAGCCTTGCCGGGGGCCAAAATATTTACATAGAAAAGATCGACGGGCAATCCAGCCTGACCGTTCCCGAAACGCTGGATCACACGAGCAACGACAACGCGATAACTATAAGCTATGATCTCGACCAGAAAAAATGGGAGAACGCTTACTTTGATCATTCGGAAGACAAGTTTATATTTGTTGATATTTACATAAAGAACCTGCCTGAAAATACCGTGAAGTACGGCATCTGCGGCACGAGATATGCCGATCCCACATCTGCTGACTATGAAAGCAATATCGAAGATAATAAGGCCACGATAAAGTCGCTCCATCTTTATAATGTAGAAGAGCATGACAGGTCCGGCAACCCCATGGTAAGACATAGCTTCACAATCGCTGACGTTACACATGACGGCAATAACGTCATAGTTATCCCATCTAATACAAAGCACGCCTTTCTGCTGAAGCTTCAAGATAAAGACGGCAATATGACATACCACACCATACAGTACCGTGTAAATCACACCTCGACCGAAGCCTTTAAGATAGCCAACGCGCAGCCCGGCGAGGACAGGATAGTGCCTGATAAGGGAGCCTATGTAAAAAGTTCAAATTATGTAGACGGCACATTATCATATCTGATAGACGGTAACGCTGGCGTTCAAGATAAGACCATAAGAACAACACTCCTCCCGCCCGGCAACGATGCAGCAAGGGCCGAGGTAAAGCCCTCCAATAACGACGAACCGCTTTACTATAATGACAAAAATGAAGTAAAAAATGGCGTGCCTCTCAACCACTATTTCGATGCCAGTGGCAAAAATCAGGAGACCTTCCATATAAAGTGGTTCAACGCCGACAATACCGTTATCAAGAACGAGATGTTCACTATCTTCTCCTCGAACATCAATAAATTCTGGATGGGAGAAAAGTGGGTCCCCGCCGGCAGCGATGACACTGCTCTGGACGCCGCCTTTGCAGAGAAAACCGGCCTTAATGGAAGCTTCATTAAATACGATCCGGAAAAGGGCCTTTGGACGTTTGAAATACCCAAGGATGCGGATATCTCCGCCCTCGACAAAAACAAGCTGGGCGGAAACGACGGCTTCCTCCGCGACAACAAGCCCTTTTTCATCAGGGGGCCGAAGGGCGCAGTATCGGTAAAGTCCTCAAGCTGGCATTCTCCCCTTTATGACAGCAATGTGGCGGAGTCCACCCAAAAAGACCTTACGCCCCACACTGATACGTTTACAGACGAATCCGGCCGCCTATACGCCCGCTATGGTTTCTCCGCCTTTCTGAACTGCGCCACGCTGTACGGCACCGACCTTTCCATATTCACCGTGGACAGGACTATGACGGGCTACGCGGATATTATCGTCCTGCAATGGTACGATGAGAATGGCGAACTGATAAAAATAAAAGAAAAGGACGGCAACTATATATACCTTGAAAAGAAGCCGTATGTTAAAGCCACCACCACCGAAGTTAAGGGAAATATAGGATCGCAAGTGAGCGAGGCCACCCTGATCATAGCAGGCGGCAGCGGCAGCTTTAAGGCAGAGTATCCCATGCAGGAGCAGGCGGACGCCAACAACAGCACGAAGTACCTGTATATGAAGCTGACCTATATGGACGAACGCGGAAACGAGATACAGCCCGGCAGTAATAAAGCAACGGTATACCTCCCCTATCCCGCCGGCACCAGCTATGAAAGCCATAAGGACGTCGCCTTTACGCTTTATCACTACAAGGACGAGAACCATACGGTTAAAGAGGAAATAACGCTTACTCCGACCCAATACGGCCTTATGTTTGAAGCCGGCAGCTTCTCCCCCTTCCTTCTTGAATATAAGCCTGCGGGCGGCACGGAAGGCACCGACACGCCCGGCAGCACCGGCGACAGCTATTATCCATCATACCATGGCCCGGTACAGCCGGTGCTGGTTCTCCCCCCTAAGACCGGAGACATCACGTTCTTCGGCTGGCTTAGGGTCCTGCTCGGCATAGACTGAAAAAATTCATGATATTCATACCGCTTTGGGCGGGGGTTCTCCCCCGCCTTATTCATACACCTCTTTCTTGAGCACGCCGATGTATGGCAGGTTGCGGTAATGGCCCGCATAGTCCAGGCCGTATCCCACCACGAACTCGTCAGGTATGTCAAAGCCCACCGCGTCCGCGCCTATCCCGCCCCCATGGCAGGGCTTATCAAGAAGGCATACCGTCTTCATGGAGGCGGGCTTTCTTGAGGCGAACAGCTCCTTCAGGTACTGGAGTGTAAGGCCGCTGTCTATTATGTCTTCCACGATCACCACGTGGCGGCCGGTTATGTTGGAATCCAGATCCTTGATTATCCGCACAACGCCTGTGGACTTGGAGCTAGCGCCGTAGCTGGACACCGCTATGAAGTCCATAAACACCCCGCAGTCCATTGCCCTGCAAAGGTCGGTATAGAATACCGACGCACCCTTGAGTATGCACACCATAAGCGGCTGCTTGCCCCGGTACTCCTCTGCAAGCTCCGCCCCCAGCTCCCTCACCCGCGCCTCTATCTGCTCCCTTGTGAAAAGCACACTCTGAATGTCGTTTTCCGGCGTAGTTATACGCATTTTGTTTCTCCTTATATGTAAATTATAATATTTACGCTTTCTTTGCGGCCAGGGCCATATAAGAGTCTATAGGAAATGGGGACGGTTGTCCAGTAAAATCGGTATTGCCATTTGCCCTCTTATTTGTTATTTTAATACCATCAGTTCACTTATTCAGACAAAAGAGGTGCTAATATGCGCTCTGAAAATTTGACCATAAATGCCGCCGCGGGCGGGGCGGCGGCTTCGAGCAGGCTGGATATAAGGGCCGCCGCCGGCATCACCGGGGCGTATGTGGCTTACATGATGGGCTCCGGCTTTTCCACAGGTCAGGAGATACTTCAATACTTCGCCTGCTACGGCATGGCGGGGCTTTTCAGCATACTCCTTTGCATGGGCCTTTTGATATTCGCCGCGGTGTCCTTTATCCGGGCCGGATACCGGGAGCAGTTCAAAAAGCCTGAGGACGTATACGTATACTACTGCGGCAAAAGGCTGGGCAGGGCGTATCACTACTTCACCACGGTATCCATTTACCTCTGCTTCATAGTCATGGTGGCGGCGGCGGGCGCAGCCGTGGAGCAGTATTTCGGCATTTCCCGCATAATCGGCGCGTTAGCCATAGGCGCGCTGTCCTGCGCCACGGTGATGCTGGGGCTGAACAACCTCGTAAGCATCTTAGGGCATATCGGGCCCTTTATGATACTCATGGTGATACTCATGGGCGTGATAACGATATGCCGCTCGAACCTCGCCGCGGCGGCGGAGACCATCGCCAGAATACCCGAGATGAAGCTTCTGCGCGCCTCTCCGAGCTGGGTGCTGGCCTCGGTCAGCTATGTGGGCATAAGCGTGGTATGGCTTGCAAGCTACCTTACCTCCATAGGCAGGAGGGCTAAGAGCATAGCGAGCGCCTCTGTGGGCGCGGCTGGGGGCGTTATCGCCTTTTACATAGGTATGCTGCTCATATACTTTGCGATAATGCTGAACATAGACGAGCTTGCGGGGGCGCAGATACCCATGCTCATATTGGCGGGGCGCATAAGCCCCGTGACGAGCGGGGTGTTCTCTATACTGATAGTCACCGGCATATACACGGCCTCGGTTCCGCTGCTCTGGCAGACCGCCTTCCGCCTTGCTGAGGAGGGCTCGCTGCGCTTCAGGCGCATATCCGTACTCCTTGCCGCCGCAGGTATAGCGGCAAGCCTGCTGCTGCCCTTCAACCGCCTTATGAACATAGTTTATGTGCTCATAGGGTATCTTGGCTTCCTGCTGCTGGCGTGCATGGTGCTGAAGGCCGCGAAAATAATAAAATAAATAAAGGAGAGTAAAGAATGAAGCGCCTGATAACAACCCTTATCCTTCCCCTGCTCCTGCTCACCGCCTGCAAAGGCGCCGAGAAGTTTGACCCCGGGGACTATTACCTTCCCGCCGGAGGACGTGAGGGAGATGGAATGGGCGCTGGATGAGGCCGGGCTTGACGGCTACAAGGCGGAGGACGCCCGCATGACCACCGACAAGGTTCCGGACGACATCGCCATAATGCGGCTCACGAAAGACGGCTGCGAGACGGTCGTAATGGTCAATATGCGGCTTTTTGGCGGCGTGGAGCGGCAGTGCGGCATCAGCTTCGGCTATAATCAGAAGCCGGGGGACGAGGAGCAGCTGAGCGCCTTTGTTTCAGACGACTACCCGCTTTTCTGGAGGCTGGCGGGCATAGCCCTTGAAGCGCCGGAAGAGGTAGAAAAGCTGCAAAAGGACTGCGCCGAATATTTCACCGAACCGCCTGAGGATACCTCCCAATGGAAATGGAGCGGCAGCGAGGGCGAGCTTTCCTGCACCGCGAGCTATTACTTCCACCCCGGCTTTGAGCTTTGGCTGCCCTCGGAGATAACGCTGTGCAGCTCCTCACCCAGGCCTTCTCGGAAGGCTTGAGTTAGTGTAAGCACTCTGTTTCCATCCTTAACCGTCGGTTTTCCACTGTAAGGTCTTCCCCAGCTTTTTTATCAATCTTCGGCCTTCGGTAGCCTGCCCTTTTTAATGTCGGTTGCCGAGCTTGATCTTCCCCGTCTTTCTTTCATCAGATTTAATTCTTGCTAGTATTTTTTGCCCTTTTTTCCCATTAAAATATGCACCTCCTATAGCATCTGGCTTTAGGGGTGCATATCATCTTCTGGACTCTAATAATTTTATATGGGGCTGCTGTGTTGCTTGCTGCTCTTCAGGCAATTAGGCATGAGCTAATTTCCCAATAAGCACTTTTAGATAATCCCATGTGCGTGCGATAGATTCCTTGGACACCTTTTCCTTGGTAGAATGTACATCAAACAAATCTGGACCTATTGAAATAATGTCCATTCCGGGCTTCTTGTTATCCCAATAGCCACATTCAAGGCCTGCATGGATTGCTGCCACTTTTGCCTTTTTCCCAAACATTTCTTCATAGAGTGCTATGGCCATCTCGCGCAGTGGAGATTCTCTTCTATACTGCCATCCCGGATAATCACTTTCGAAAATACAGGCATCACAATTCGCGTCAGCAATAATCTGGATTTTATCCCGCAGCATATATTTTTGAGACGCCACAGAGCTTCTCATAGACATCAGCAATGTCATTTTACCATCTTCACATGTAAGTGAACCCAAATTCATGGAAGTCTCAATCAATCCTTGGATTGCAAAGGAATATCCCGTTACACCATAAGGTAACAGCATCAGGCTGTGACAAATTTCCTTCTGGTACCTTTCCGTATATACACTTGCTTCTTTTACTGCTTCTCCCTCTTCTATAAGGAAGGAAACAGAGTCCGTATATTGAAGTTCCTCCTGAAAAGTTCTTTCAATCTCGGTTAGCTTTTCCCTTAGCTTGCCCAAGTCATTTTTCTTTACGTAGAAACAAATTCTGCCGCTATTGGCTATTGCATTAGCCTTTCCCGGCATATCCAGCTCATTAATCCGAACCGGTATGTCCTTTAAGGCATATAAGAGCCGTCCCATAAGCACAATGGCATTGCCAAGCCCCATACCTATGTTGATGCCTGAATGCCCTCCGGCAAGGCCGTTTAAGCTTACCTTTACCGGAATAGTCTCATAAGGAAGCTGTTCCCATTCGATGTTCCAGATCATTCTGCAACGCAAGCCACCTGCACAGCTTGAATAGAAGACCCCTTCCTCCTCAGAGTCAAGATTGATGAATCTTTTTCCCTTCAGCGATGTAATATCAATTACATTAGCACCAACCAATCCAACCTCTTCTTTGACTGTAAGGACAATCTCCAGATCGGGATGTTCAATATCCTTACTGTCCAGCAGGGCCAGACAGTAAGCGAGCGCAACCCCATTATCCGAGCCGAGAGAGGTTCCATCTGCAAAATAGAATTGTTCATCCTCTTTTACTTCGATTCCCTCCTCATATTTGTGCTCGCTGTCATTTTCCTTTACATATACCATGTCCAGATGTCCCTGAAGGATCAGCGGCCCGCCGGCATTTTCTACAGTGGCCGGCTTTTTGATGATTAGGTTATAATACTCATCCTGTAGAACCTCGAGCCCTCGCTCTCTTGCAAAATCTGCAATATAGTTACTTATCCTTCTCTCATCTCCGGAAGCCCTCGGGATAGAGCAAACCTTTTTTAAGTATGTAATTACGCTGTTCACATCCGACATATCGCCTTACCGTCCTCCAATACTTATATCATCACAAGACACTTTCCATTTTGAAAATATGCCGCTAAACAAGCATTTTAATGAGACTTGAGAAGAAGCTGAACAATCCGTCTCCTGCAATCAGGCCGGCATCACGGCAATCCATGAATTCATCGCCGATAATTTTGCGCATGATAACGGCTATTATAACGCCAATTCCATAAATCGGATTATTGATCAAAAGTCCCGTGGCCAGAAGCACGCCGAACATGTACTTTCTTCCAATCGCCTGAATAATTGCGCCCGGAATAGCCCATATTGCAAGCTCCTTTAAAAGTGCAACGTTGCTTCCCATCTGTGCTGTCGTAGCAAACACGGTGCTTGTTGCGGGAATCAATCCATCGTTCAGCGTCATATCAGCAAATAAAATGACAACTATGATTCCGATAACCGCTCCCAGCATTTCAATGAGTACCTGCTGCTTTCTTCCGTATACCTCATGCTCTGTATTCTCGCCTTTGCCGCGGATAATCCATCCTGTTTTCAGGTCATATCCCATGTCAGCAAAGCAAGGTCCTACAGAACTGATATATCCTGTCAGTACAGCCACTGCGATTGGCGGGAACCCCATGATAACGCCTATCGTCATAAATATTGTCGTAACCGCAAATCCCGGGAACCATCCGGAATACATGGCGGCTTTTCCAATGATAACCATGGACGCAACGGAAGCAACTGCTGTCCAAACGACCCAAAGAATCATCTTCGGCAGAGGCATTCCTGTAAACGCACCGCAAATTATACCTACGAACACTCCGCCCGCCAAGTGTGTGAGCAGTGCTACAACCAACGTCTTCCTTGTCTGAGATGCTGAAGCGGTAAAACTTTCCTCTTCTTTATTTACGGATTTCTTGTTTTTTGACGAGCTCTGATAAATCGAAACGACGGACTGCACCAACGCAATCAATCCGGCGCCTACCATAAACCCCTGTGGAATATTTGTACTCGCAAGATCAAATCCGGTCAGCGGCGCACAATATCCGCGAATCAAAAGGCCAATACCTAAAGCCACCATAGATACGATATTTGCTATAAATACTATACCCACAGCGCCGACAGGCAATTTAAAGATACTACCTACAATTCCAACGATGATACCCTGAATTACGCGCTTGGCCTTTTCTCCGCCTTCATCTCCGGCCTCCAGCACTTCCGCCGTAGCTACGCCCGGCGCCCAGGCTTCTTTTGCCGGGAACAAGGGGGAATCGAACAATGCACCTACAGTATAAACCGAAATTACCGTTCCGAAAATACAGCCGATAGCCATTGGCAGTATTGCCTTAGTCTCGCCCATTACGAACAAGATCGCCACCGCCACAAACGCGCAGTTTGCCGCAGAGAATCCGGCTCCCGATACTATGGTCTGGATGTAGTTTTGCCTCTCCAAGCTTTTAAATCTTCCAAAGACCGTCATGGGAATCTTAGCAACAAGCATGGCAAATACCGCGCCTATTATTGACGTATTTGCGGAAACGCCTACCTTTCCCATGATTTGCATACATATAATAGCCGACAGCACTGAAAGAATCGTCCCAATAACAATAGTCATTGGTTCAGAAAAACGGATTTTTTCAAATGTTGATTGACGTTTTGTGTTTTGATTTTCTTTCATTTACTTTTTCTCCATTTATTTCTTATCTGAGAATTGCTTGTCTATGAAGAGGGGCGCCTGGATGCTCCCTTGATCCGGGCGCCTCATTCTAACATTTTATTGCGCCTTGTTTAATATCCTGCTGCACCCATTTTTTTGCAAATTGCAACAAGATCCGGATCTGTATACTTTCCGTTTTCCTCTATGGCAACACCGTCTAAGATGATGGAGGGCTTGGAAACGACTCCGTCTGTGTGAGATGCCGCGGTCCAATAGCTTCCACGAATCATCTTGCCCTGGCTTCCGATACCGAATTCCATGCAGCCAAAGATTCTTTCATCTTCTACAATACGTCCTGTTGCTTCTTTCACCCCAGGATTAAATCCTAAGGAGTAGTGTGCAAGGCGGAACATATTCGGGTCGTTGAAGGATTGCAGCCATGTGCGGAAACGCTCTGCATCCTTACCGCCTTCTATCTTCGTAACTATTCCGTTCTCAAGAGTCAGCTCTACATTTCCGGAAAGAATTCCCATGTCTGTCGGCGGGAATATCGCTGCGTCAAACACAAGCTTTCCGTTTATAGTCTCTTCAATCGGGCACCAGCTTATCTGCCCGCACATCATAAAAGGATAGCCCTTAAAGGTAGCCAACTGGCCGGAATGCCTGACCGGCCTTCCTTCATTTCTTGCCGTCAGATACGTGCCGTTTTTATCTTTGATAACAATGTCGTTTGCGGCTTCCATCTTCGCCTTGAGGGCCTCTCCAAGTTCTACTACACAGGCAACATCTACCCTGCCGATGCATTTTACTATCATCGTTACATCCATTCCGGTCAGGTTGATATAACGGCAGCCAAATTCGATCGCCTTTCTCCATGATTCACACAGCATAATGGAAGAATAGGACAGCTCTATCCACACATCCGCTACTGCTACAGCATTTCCGAGCGGGGCAACGGGTTCTGCATAAGCCTTTTCATTGGTGGGGACATATACCAGAACCGGATTTGCTCCTACAATATAAGCTGCGTTCATAATTGCATCGAGTACTCGCTTGTCGGTGGAGGTGTCTCCGGTCACAACCACATTCTCACCCGGCTTCACAAGCATGACCTCTTTTACGAGTTTATACGCTGCTTTGCTCACCTCGTAAGATAAGTAATCCGGTGCCATTTCAACGCCAATTGGGTATTCCATTGTTTTCTTCCTCCTTTATTTAAATAAAATCATTTTGGTTTAATTTTTCATTTGTTTTAATAATAAATAATGTAGCTTTTTTAAAAATAAAATTATGTTATGGCGCGATGAATTTAGATTGTGTGTGTTTTACTTAGATATTTTGACCATCCAGCAATTCGGTCACTACGCGAGCCATTGTTGTCCGGCAAAGCAACACCGGTTTTTTTGAAATGGACGCAACTATATTCTTTGCTTCTCTGGTAAATCCGATACAATCCATAACGATCAAATCCGCCTCAATGTCTTTTGCCTTTCTGGCGGCGTTATAAACTTCTTCTATGTCTCCATAAGGATTCGCCGGAATAGGCGTTACCTTCTTCACGATGGGGCCCCACTGATCATATGCCTGCTGTATCTGCTGTTCATCCGGCGTAATCACAATAATATTTGAATTCTTGCTCAGGGCTTTTGCCAATCCGTTCAAGATCTTTGCGGGATAAACAAGCGGTACCTTTGACTGGAAAACATCAGGAAAACTCCCCGCACAGAAAATCATGATAAGAAATGCTCCTTGCTCCTCTAACCTGTGAATACATTGCTGCATTCTTTCCAGGATAAAGCTTTCACCGAACTTCGCAAAGCTCCCATCGTTCAACCTCGACACCAGAACATAGTCGTCTTCCTTCGGTGCCATTCTTTCGATTTCCTCCCTGCTAAGCCCATCCAGCGCACCTGCTTGGATCAGCTCTACCTGTTCGCCGAAAATGGGCATGATATCAGGGGTTACATCGACTCTTGGTGACTGTCCAATTGTTACTGCTCCAATTTTCATACGTCTTCCTTCTTTCCATTATTTTGTTGTTTTTGAGTTTTTTTTGCCATTTGCTGTGTACAATTTGATTTTATCACCGATAAATAGTAAAATGAAATTATATTATTTTATAGATTTATAGCTTGAAATTATATGCTAATTCATCAGGATATTCAGAAAGGAATCCGCCATGTTAGATTCAAAGCTAGATACCTTCCTCGTTCTTTGCGAAACAAGAAACTATACCCGGGCTGCAAGCGTCCTGAATATCACTCAGCCTGCGGTTACCCAGCATATCAAATATCTGGAAAACCACTATTCTACGAAGCTGTTTTATTACGATGAAAAACGCGGGCTGCATTTGACTGAGAACGGAAAGCTTTTACGGGCCTTTGCCCAAACCGTCCAGGCTGATTCCGTCCAAATTGCCCAGCGCCTTAAAGCACCTCCTGAGGAGCCTGATAAGATCAAGATCGGTACTATTGTGACCACCGGTGAATCGCTTGTTCCTCTCATGGTTGCTGAATATCTCAGAAGATACCCTAATAAAAAAGTCAGTATGTACCTGGATGAGGCTGATGCTCTTTTGGAACAGTTAAAAAACGGGCGCATCCAATTTTGTATTACCGATATTCATTGCCCTCAGGAAACGTATGAAAGGAAGGAGCTTTTTGAAGGGGAAACTATATGCATCTGTTCCCCGAAATGCCCCCTTGCACAAAGGACAGTAGATTTTTGCGACCTGACTGATTTGCGGCTGATTTTTCGCGAAGACGACACTTATTCAAAGCGGAACCTTATGAAAATCCTGCATGACCACAATCAGGATATAACGAATTTCAGCTCCTATGTTGAAGTCGGGACCATCAACGCTGTCAAAAAATTAGTTATGGAAAATATCGGCATCTCTTTCACTTACCGTTTTGTTGTGCAAGATGATTTAGACAGCGGTCACCTCAGTCAAATATACGTTAGAAATTTTTTATCTAGATCCTTCTTTAATATGACTTGGATGAAAAATAGCTTTTTTACTCCTCTCTGTCTGCAGTTTCTTGATGTATGCAGGGCTGTTCTGGCATCGCCTGACTTTCCTTCAAATTCCCTGTTAGAATTACATTCAAATTAGAATTAGCTTTTACAAAAAGGCTCTGTCTGCCGAAAAAGGTCCGGTTAGAGCCGAGCTTTTTCTATAAACTGAAAGAGCCCCCTTTGGGGCTCTTTCTATTTTTCTTATCCGCTTTTACCTATCCGCCTTTAATCCCTTGGTGCAGCCCTGGACCATCTTTGTGAGGGCGAAGAGGGCTATGACGTTGGGGATGACCATGAGCTGATTGAACATGTCGGAAAGCTCCCAGACCAGGTCGTTGGAGGCGAGGGTGCCGAGGAAGATGAACACCAGCGCTATCACGGTGTAGATCTTATAGGACTTATCGCCGAAGAGGTACTGCATATTGATCTTGCCGAAGAGGTTCCAGCCAAGTATGGTGGAGAAGGCGAAGAAGAACAGGCAGATAGCCACGAACATATTGCCGAAGCCGGCGCCGAACACGGTGCCGAAGGCGGTCTGGGCCAGATTTGCCTTGCCTATGGTATCCACAACAGCGCCCATATAGCCGTTAGCCAGCACGCCGTCGGGGGTGTACATGGTGGAGATTATCACCAGGGAGTTGAGGGTCAGCACCACGAAGGTATCGATGAACACGCCTATCATGGCTACGCAGCCCTGATCGTGGGGCTCAGCGACGTTGGCGAGGGCGTGTGCGTGGGGGGTGGAGCCCATACCGGCTTCATTGGAGAACAGGCCGCGCTTTGCGCCCTGGCTGAGGGCGATCTTCAGCGCCGCGCCGAAGCTGCCGCCGATTATGGCCTGGGGCTTAAAGGCATACTTGAATATCATGCCGAAGGTGGCGGGGACGTACTTGATGCGCGCTATGAGTATCGCAAGGCCGCCTACGAGGAATATGGCCGCCATTATGGGCACTATCTTCTCGGTGACGGAGGCAAGGCGCTGCACGCCGCCGAGGAATATGAAGCCGCAGATAGCCACCAGCACGGCGCCCATTACCCAGCTGGGTATGCCGAAGGCGGTGGAGCAGGTGGAGCCTATGGAGTTGGACTGCACCATGCAGCCGAAGAAGCCCAGCGCAAGTATTATGGCTATGGCGAAGAAGCCAGCGAGGAACTTGCCGAAGCCGCCCTTAAAGGCCGTGGTTATGTAGTAGACGGGGCCGCCCTTTATCTGGCCGTCCTCGCCCTTTATGCGGGTCTTCTGCGCCAGCACGGCTTCCGCGTATATCGTCGCCATGCCGAAGAAGGCTATTACCCACATCCAGAATATCGCGCCGGGGCCGCCGGTGAGTATCGCGCCGGAGGCGCCCACGATGTTGCCCGTGCCGACCTGGGCGGCGATAGCCGTGGCGAGGGCCTGGAAGGAGCTCATGCCGCTCTCATGCTTTTCGCCGTTGAGCTTGAGGTTGCCGAATACCTTCTTCATGCCCTCGCCGAAGCAGCGCACCTGCACGAAGTTGGTCTTTATGGAGTACCAGAGGCCTACGCCGATAAGAAGTATCACCAGAATATAGTCCGAAAGATAGCTGTTCACCGTCTGAACAAAATGCAGAAGATTATCCATTCTTTTCCTTCTCCCTTACTTATTTTATGCAGTTATTCCTGCATTAAAATAATAAACTTTTGTATAGATTTTGTCAATCTTGTTTCTTTATTATCTTAAGAGTAAATCCTTCGGCCTTTATGCCCTATTTGCGCCGCTTTTGCCACCGCGCCGCCATTTTTTATACAGTACCGGTGCAATTCCTGCGTCATTAAAAATAACACCTTAAATAATATATTATCGTTTATTATAACCAAAAAAAAGAGCCCCTGCCGGGGCTCCAATAAATTTATATGGCTGTATGCCTTAGAAGGCGGCTATGACAGCGCCCTCGTACTTTTCCTCCATGAACTTCTTGGCGGTGTCGCTCTGGAGGGCGGCAAGCAGCGCCTTTGTGGCTTCGTCGTTCTCATGGCCTTCCTTTACTACCAGCACGTTTGCGTAGGTATCGGCGGCGATGGAGTCCTTATCCTCTATGGCAAGGGCGTCCTTTACCTTGAGGCCTGCCTGAATGGCGTAGTTGCCGTTTATGACCGCCGCGTCCACGTCCTGAAGGGAGCGGGCCAGCTGGGCTGCCTCAATCTCCTTGATGCTGAGATTCTTGGGGTTCTCGGCTATATCCAGCACGGTAGCGGTGAAGGTGATGCCCTCCTTGAGCTTGATAAGGCCCTGAGCCTCCAGCAGAAGCAGCGCGCGGGCTTCGTTTGTGCCGTCGTTGGGTATGGCGATGGAGCCGCCCTCGGGGATAGCGGAGAGGTCTGTGGTCTTGCCTGCGTAGATGCCGAAGGGCTCGTAGTGTATTTTGCCTACGGCTACCAGATGGGTGCCGTTCTCCTCGTTGAAGTTTTCAAGATACGGCGTATGCTGGAAGTAATTGGCGTCCAGATCCCCCTGCTCCAATGCGGTGTTGGGCAGCACATAGTCGGTGAACTCTACCACCTCCAGGTCATAGCCCGCCGCCTTGAGCTCATCCTTTACGGCATTGAGTATCTCCGCATGGGGGGTGACGGAAGCGCCTACCTTGACCTTTACAAGCTCGGCGGGGGCGGCGCTCTCGGTCGTTTCGGGGGCAGCGCTCTCGGTGGTTTCGGGGGCTGCGGTCTCGGCAGGGGCCGCCTCAGGCTGGGCGCAGGCCCCGAAGGACAGCGCCAGTACAAGGGTCAGTACGATTGCGATCAGTTTTTTCATTTTGTTTTCCTCCTGAAAAATTATAAAAATTTTTATATATCAAGCCTGACGGCTCAATTATCTATCTTCTTCTCTTATCCGACTTTATCACCAGCCTGTCGCCGATAAGCTGAATGAGCTGCACCAGCAGCACCAGCAGCACTACGGCGATCCACATCATGTCAGGCTGGAAGCGGTGGAACAGGACGCTGGACGTGGTGGGGACCCTTGTACTGGCGCTGTCCTTCGGCCCCAAGGCCGCCGCCCCCCAGCGCGCCCGCCATGGCGGAGTAGGAAAGTATGGTGGTGGTGACTATCGCCGCGCCGTTGAGGAGTGAAGGGGTGCTCTCGGGCAGCAGCACCCGGGTGATTATCTGGAACACCGACGCGCCCATGCTTTGAGCCGCCTCTATCACGCCGTGGTCCACCTCCTTGAGGGAGCCTTCCACCATGCGTCCCACATAGGGGGCCGCCGCTATTACCAGCGGAGGGATTACCGCCGTGGAGCCTATGGTGGTGCCGACTAAGAAGCGGGTGAGGCCCAGCACGCACACCATTAGTATCAGAAAGGGCACCGAGCGGAGTATGTTCACCACCACGTCCAGCGTCCTGTACAGCACAGGCCGTGGGCTTATGCCGTCGGGGGCGGAGGTGGTCAGCAGTACGCCTATGGGCAGGCCCAGCAGGTAGGATATGGCGGTGGATACGAGGGTCATGTATAAGGTCTCCAGTATGCCGTCGCCAAAGAGTTTCACAAGCTGCGGATCAAACATGGTATGCCTCCTCAAGGTACTGTACCCCGTGGAGATCGAGGTACTTCTTCATCTTATCTCCAAGCTCCCGGTTTTCCGGAAGCTGTATGAGGGTGTAGCCGTGCATCTTGCCCTCAATCGTCTTTGTGTCCGCAAAGAGTATGTTTACCGGGGCACCACACTCCAGCACCATGTCGCATATGACGGGGCTGGAGGTCTGGGTTCCGTCGAATATGATGCGCAGGCACCTTTCGCCCAGCACCTCCTCCCCCAGCCTGCCGCTGGCGTACAGCAGCCTTTTCGCTATCTCCGTCTTTGGGTTCATGAATATGTCGGATACCTCGCCCACCTCGGCTATCTGGCTGTGGTCTATGATGGCCACCCTGTCGCATATCTCCTCTATAACGCTCATCTCGTGGGTTATAACTACTATGGTTATGCCAAGGGTCCTGTTTATTTCCTTCAGCAGCGACAGTATGGAGCGGGTGGTGGTGGGGTCGAGCGCGGAGGTGGCCTCGTCGCAAAGCAGCACCTTCGGGCTGGGCGCAAGGGCCCTGGCTATGGCCACCCTCTGCTTCTGCCCGCCGGATAGCTGGGCGGGATAGGCCTTTTCCCTGTCCTCAAGATCCACCAGCTTCAGAAGCTCCCTTGCCCGGTCTATGGCGTCCTTTCTGCTTACCCCCGCTATCTCCAGCGGGAAGCAGATGTTATCGAGGGCGGTCTTTTGCATGAGCAGGTTGAACTGCTGGAATATCATTCCTATGCCCCTTCTGGCGTTGAGCAGCTCTGTCTTGTTCAGCGCGCCCAGCTTTTTTCCGTCCACCGTTACGCTGCCCTCCGTGGGGTGTTCAAGGTAGTTCATACAGCGTACCAGCGTGCTCTTGCCCGCCCCGGAGAGGCCGATTATGCCGAATATCTCCCCCGCCCTTACGGAAAGGTCTATATCCCTGAGGGCGGTCACGGCGTCCGATCCGGTGCCGAAGGTCTTTGTAAGGCCCCTTATGGCTATCATTTCACGTGCTTCCATCTTTTTCTCCAATCCGAAGTATTGCATTAAAAAAGCCGCAAGCTCTGCGCTTACGGCCTATAAATCAAAGTACCGCCTTTTAAAGTACAAAAGGCTTTATTGCAGGCAACGCAAGCGCTCTCCATGCCCGAGGGACATGGAGCAGCACATCATCATGCCGTACATGGTAATAGCGGTGTTTATCATAAGTGCTCTCCTTTCCCTTTTGCATGGGCCGTTTGCCCTGCCCGGATATATCATTTTTCGGAATCATAACATGGATAAGCGGTTTTTGTCAACTGTTATTTTTATGGCAATTTTGCAATGCCCCGCTTTTTTCAGAAAGCTCCCCATTATAGGCCGAACAGCCGCGCCCCATTCTCCTCCACCCTCCTGGCCATCTCATCTGCGCTTACTCCCTTTATCTCGGCCATTTTACCGCAGATGAGGGGTATATAACCGGGGTCGTTGCGCTCTCCCCGGTGGGGCTCCGGGGCCATGTAGGGACAATCGGTTTCGGTGAGAAGCCTGTCAATGGGAGTGGCGGCGCAGGCCGCCGGGCCTTTTTTGTTTGACCTGAAGGTAAGCGCACCGCCGAAGGCTATGTACAGCCCCAGCCCTGCGCAGCGCTCCGCGATCTCGGCGCTGCCGGAAAAGCAGTGCATAACGCCTTTTATCCTTCCCCCGTAGCTTTCCAGCACCTCCATGCAGTCCCCGTAGGCCTCCCGGATATGCATGGAAACCGGCATGTCCCGCTCTATGGCCATATCGAGCTGGCGGCGGAACAGCTCAAGCTGCTTTTCCCGGTGGTAGGGCTTCCAGTAGTAGTCCAGCCCTATCTCCCCCAGCGCAACGCACTTGGTATGCTTCAGGTATTCGCCCAATGCGGCCATATCGCCCTCCGTATATGTCTCCGCGAATTCCGGGTGAATGCCGAAGGCGAGGTATATGCCGGGGTTTTTTTCCGCAAGCTCCGCCGAGGCCTCAAAGCCCTTCGGGTCGCAGGATATCTCTATTATTTTGCCTATACCCCCGGCGGCAAGACCCTTTATAAGCTCCTGCCTGTCATGGTCAAAGGCGCCGTCCGTCAGGTGGGCATGGGTGTCTATGTACATCTAAAACTCCTTTTTAAGGCTCCGCATGAACAGGGCGGTGAGCTCGTCTCTGGGGTTTGCGCCGTCGTACAGCACTTTATGCACGGCGCGGGATATGGGCATATCCACCCCGTACTTTTTCGAAAGCTCCATGAGCGCCTCCACGGTATAGTATCCCTCGGCAAGCTTCCCGAACTTCTCCCCCTTGGCGAAGGCCTCGCCGAAGGCGCGGTTATGGCTGAACTGGGAAAACACAGTGGCCTGATAGTCCCCCAAGTGGCAGAGGCCGTAGGCGGAATGCTCTATCCCCCCCATAGCCACTATGAGCCGGGCAACCTCCCGGGTACCCCGCGCCATGAGCGCCCCCTTAAGGTTTGTGAGGCCCATGCCGTCCAGTATGCCCGCCGCTATGCCTATGACGTTCTTTGCGGCGGCCCCTACCTCGTTGCCTATGAGATCCCGGCCGTAATAGAAGCGTATGAGGCTGGAGCTGAACTGTGTCACCAGTCGCTCCTTCAGCTCCTCCGATGTGCCGTCTATCACCATACAGTTGGGTATTCCCGCCACGAACTCCTGAACGTGGCCGGGCCCCAGCCAGACGGCCACTCCGCTTTGAGGCAGGTATTCAAGAGCTATCTCCGAAAGCCTTTTGCCGCTGCCCTGCTCTATGCCCTTCATGCACAGCACAAGGTCGCCCCTATAGCCACGCGCCGCTATGTCCGCAGCCACTTCCCTAAAGGACTGGGCTCCCACGGATACCACTATCAGCTCCGTCTTTACGGCCTCCTCCATGGCGGATATGAGCCGTATGCTGTTTGGCAGCGTCACTATGCCGTTGGTGCGGCTCTCCCTGAACTGTTTCATGTGGGGCGAGCCTTCCCGTCCGTAAAGGCTTACGCTGTGCCCTGCCTTGTCGAGATACCATGCTATGAATGAGCCCCAGCGGCCGCAGCCTATGACCGTAATCTTCATACCTTGTTCGTTCCTTTATAGGTCTATTATCTGATAATTATAGAGGTTGGCGTATATGCCGCCCAATGCCATAAGCTCCCTGTGGCTGCCCCGCTCGGCTATGCCGGAGGGCGTCAACACCACTATCTCGTTTGCGCTCTTTATGGTGGAAAGCCTGTGTGCCACTATTATGCAGGTGCGCCCCTTGGCAAGCTCAAACAGCTCCTGCTGTATCTCCATTTCGGTCTGGTTATCAAGAGCCGATGTGGCCTCGTCCAGTATCAGTATGCCGGGATCCTTCAGAAATACCCGGGCTATGGATATGCGCTGCTTCTGGCCGCCGGAAAGCTTCACCCCCCGCTCGCCCACCTGGGTGTCGTAGCCCTCCTCAAGGGTCATGACGTAATCGTGTATGCGGGCCTTTTTCGCGGCCTCTATGACCTCCTCCTCCGTGGCGTCAAGGTTGCCGTAGCGTATGTTGTCCGCTATGCTGCCGTCAAAGAGGAATACGTCCTGGGCCACTATTCCCACGTTGCGCCGGAGGGATACCCTTGTGAAGTCCCTTATGTCGGTGCCGTCTATGGTTATGCGGCCCTCCTCCGGGTCGTAAAACCGCGGTATGAGGTTACAGAGGGTGGTCTTGCCGCCGCCGGAGGGGCCTACCAGAGCCACCGTCTCCCCTGCGGGTATGCGGAGGTTCAGGTGCTTTATCACCTTCTCCGCCCCCTTGGCGTCGCTGTTTTTATACCGGAAGGATACGTCCTCAAAGGCGATGTCCCCCACCAGCCTGCCTGCGTCTATGGCGTCTGGGGCGTCCTTCTCCGGGGGCTCGTCCATAATTTCCGTAAACCGCTTAAAGCCCGTCGTACCCGCCTGAAGCTGCTCGAACATGTTGACCATCTTTCGGACGGGGTTAAAAAAGTTGGATACCATAAGCAGAAACGCGGTGTATTCGCCGGCGTTTATGCTGCCCCTGAAGAAGAAAAGGCCGCCAAAAAAGAGTATTGCCAGATAGGTAAGATCCATCAGCAGCTCCGCCTGGGTAAAGAACCAGGCCATTGCCCTGTAGTATTTGCTCCGTATGCCTGTGAGCTGGCGGTTGAGCACATCAAAGAGCTTCAGTTCGTGATCCTCTCCGGTGTAGGCCCGGGATACCCTTACGCCTGATATGGCGGTGCCCACATTGGCGTTTATCTCGCCCATCTTTACCCGTGTCTCCTGGGATGCCCTGTTCAGCCCAAGGCGCGCCCTTGTGGTTATGAACACGGTGCAGGGCAGCATAACGAGCAGTATCAGCGCCAGCGGCGGGCATATGGTCGAGAGCCACGCCACCGCCCCTATGAGCATCACCACCGAGAGGAATATGTCCTCCGGCCCGTGGTGGGCAAGCTCGGATATCTCCTGAAGGTCGTTGGTCATGCGGCTCATGAGCACGCCGCTCTTGTTTTCATCGAAAAAGCTTATGGGCAGCTTTTCAAGATGGCCGAACATCTCCCGGCGCATATCCGCCTGTATCCGCACGCCTACGATATGCCCCCAGTAATCCACTATGAACTTCATAACGGCCTTGAGCAGATATATGCCCAGCAGCACGCAGCACCACAGCACCAGCCGCCGCATATCCCTCTCCGGCACATAGACGTTTATTATATCCTTTGCTATTATGGGATAAAACATATTGCACGCCGATATTATCAGCGCGCAAAACATGTCTATATAGAACAGCCTTCTATGGGGCTTGTAGTAGGACGCAAACCGTTTGAGCATGATCTCTCCCTTTCGATTTCAAAAAAGGGTATTACGCCACTATGTCTCCCTGATGAGTGATAAGGCTTGCATCGTACACGCCCTCCACCCTGGTGAACTTCTCTACGAAGCCCGTCTCGTTCTCCTTGAGGCGCAGCTCCATGGTAAGCTCTATGCTGCCGGGGCGCACTACCTTGCTCTTGAGCCGGGCGCCGGGAAGCTGCTTGGTCATCTTGCGTATGGCGTCTGCCGCGGCCTCGCTGTAGTGGATTATAAGGAGGTAGCTCTGAGCTCCACCCTTGCCCCTTGAGCCTGAGATCAGCAGCACGAATATGCCTATTATTATGCCGGCGATTATGGCCACGTCGTAGAACTTTGTGCCCACGGCTATACCCTCGCCCACTGCCCAGAATATGAAGGCGGTGTCAAGGGGATCCTTTATGGCAGTGCGGTAGCGGACGATGGACAGGGCGCCCACCATGCCAAGGCTGAGGGTCAGGCTGTTGTTGATGAGCATCAGCATCAGCGCCGTAACTATGGTCATCATTACCAGCGTCATGCCGTAGGTGCGGGAATACATGACCCCGCTGAAGGTCTTTTTATATATGAACCATACGTAAAGGCCCATGAGCAGGCCTACTATCAGCGTAAGGATAACCTGTACGGGGTTCATGGTAATGGTCAAGAGATCGGAAAAGCTGGTCATGTGGTCCTCCTAAAATTCATACTTTCTGCATATACAGTACTTGCTCACGGCACTGCGCGTGTGGGAATCTATCTGCAAAAGCTCCCTTATATAGCTGGGCAGGTAGTTGTTGAACTTTACCTCCAGCACAAGGTCGCCGTCGGTTATGACGGGATAGGTAGGCTGTGTCATGTCGAAAAGGCTCGTCCCCCTGTATGCGGTGCGTATATCCTTATCGAAGGTTATGCGAACGTCCTCAACGGGGTAAACGTAGGCCTCCCGTGTATAGTCAACTATTACGCAGGGGCGGAGGCATTTTGTGGCGAACTCCGCGAACATCCGCCGGGCGAAGGGCTCCCTGCGGGAGAGGAGAAAGGCGTATTCGCCCCTTATGAGGCTCTCGCACTCGGCGCGGCTAAGGCGTATGGACTGCTTTGCTATGTAGCTGCCCTCCTTGTGCTTGCATTCGAGCTTTATCACGTCGTCCTGCCCGTTGTATATCCGTATGCGGAACTTGTCCCTCTCGTCCACGCCGGAGAGCTTTTCCCATAGGGCGTCGTCAAAGGGGCTGTCGAAATATAAGCTCCTTATAAAGTATTCCCCGCCGCTTTTTATGGCGTTCTCGTCCTGCTGTATGCAGGAGCGCAGCCTTCTTGAAAGTATCTCGTAGTCTCCCCGGTTGATGTAGTATTTCAGCTCGTGGCGGTACTGTACTGGCCGCTTTTTCGGGCGCGCTGGCCTTCTGGCCTTTTCCATTTTAGCCGAACACCTCCTTCATGTAGGAATCGCTGAGGCCCAGGTTGCTTTGAAGCTGCCGCTTCAGCTCCTCGGGCCGCCTCTGGGCGAAATCCTTCAGCTTGCTTATCTCGCTCTGGAAGCCCTCGTAGGTTCCCAGGTTTGTATTGGGCTGCTTCACTCCCATAAACGTATCCTTATTGAACTTTTCCCGCTCCCGCTTTATCTCCGGCTCCACATAGCCGTAAAGCTCTTCTATGAGCGCACTCACCCGCTCCGGGGCAAAGGCGGTATTGAGAAGCTCCCCGAAGCGGCGGCAGAAGCTGTCCCTCCAGCCCTTGTTCTGGAGCATGGCGGCAAACAGCTTTGCAGAGCATACGTCGCTGGGCGTCTTGCCCATGCGGAAGGCCAGCGTCTCGTGGCCTGGGCTCTGGAAGCCCCAGCAGAAGTCGTAGAATATGAACTTCCACTTGCCGCCCTTGAGGCGGTAATACTGGAAATTGTAGGTGTCCGTGTTGCCGTTGTATATCTCGGCTATCATGTAATCCCGGAAGCTGTCCACGTCCATTCGCTCCGCGACGTAGTTGTAGGCGTCGCTTGAGGAAAGGTCGTGGCTGGTGGCGTACTCGTAAAGGCTCACCCAGTCCGAGTTGTCGCCGTATGTGCGCTGCTTGAAGCCCTTGCCTATGGCCAAGTCCACGTTGTTTTCCGTGTTTTCATGCTGGGCCACAAAAAAGCGGTTGCGCTTTTCCTTCATGAAGTACACGCCCCAGTATTCGCCGTTGAGGTAAAGCACCGTAGGGCGGTAGGCCTGATAGAGTATATTTATGTCAGTTCCCTCTAAAAGCCCGCTGGCCAGCTCGTCCCTTATCTTGCTGCGGTTCTGATCCTGCGCGCCGGCCCGCAGCACCACCGCCTTGTATTCCGTATACGGGCGGTTCTCGAAGAAGGGGTACTCCATGGAGCCCTTGCCGTATTCCTTGCGGGCTATTACGTTGAAGCCCTTCTGGGCCCTGCCGCGGCCAAAGCTGCCCGCTATCCTTATGCCCACGTTCTGGGTAAAGACCTGCTTCCCGTTATCGTCAAAGAGCGAAAACGCCGCGGGCTTTTCCCATATGGCATCCACCTGCTCCTCGGTGGCGAACTTCGCCTGATAGTAGGTGGCGGATTGCAGGGTGTCCGCGTAGGAGGCGGCGTCCGGGTCGAACTTATCGCCGGTGGCGTATATGCCGGTCTTGCTGTTCCAGAGGTTGTCCGGGTCGGTAACGAGGGTCACTACCGGCAGGGCATGGTTCACGCCGTCGCTCCTGAAAAGATAGGTTGCGGTAGCCACGTCCCCCGAGAGATATCCGTCCCTGAAGGCTGCGGCTCGTATGACGGAGTTTTTGCTGATGGAAAGCTCGCCGCTGTACACCTCTGAGCTTGCGTTTGGAGTGGTACAGTCGGTGGTGTAGCGTATCGTCTCCCCCTCGCCTGCGGTTATCGCCACAGTGACGGCATTATCGTATATGCCGGGAGTGACGCTGAAGGCCGGGAGCTGGGTTATGCCCTCATACCCCTTGCCGTTCTGGGCGCCGGGGGTAGGCTCCGCATAGTAAAAGCGGTTGTCCGAGCCGTCCCGGCCGTAGCTCTGGCCGGACTTCATGCGCCCTGCGGAGAGCTTGTCTATGAGCTTTCCGTTGGGGTCGAAAAAAAACAGCGCCTCGCCTGTGGAGCTTATGCAGAAATTAAGCTTGAGATTTTTTTTTTGCGCCTTGTCGGCGCTGCCGGTGGCATAGAGCAGCAGGTATTCGCCCGGCTCTATGGATATATCCGGAAATACCCACTTTGCGGGGTTCTTCGGGTTGTTGGACAGGCCGTAGCCCGCAAGGCTCACGGCGCTGCCCGTGGAGTTGTGCAGCTCCACCCAGTCGGAAGCCACGCTGCCCGTGGAGCCGCCGAACTCGCTTATGTATACGCCGCTCAGTGGCAGCCTGTTCGCCGCGTCAAAGGCGGAGTAGCCCGCGCCGGTGTTTGGGTAGCCGGGGCTGGGCTGGGAATTGGACTGGAACTCGCCGGCGCCGTCGGGTATGCGGGCCATGGAAACGTCAGTCTCCTGATTCTTGAAGGAATAGCTGTCGATTATCCTTCCGGCCCTGTTGGCAATCACCACGTCCTCCCCATAGGAGCGAAGGCCGAAGGGGGCGTGCAGCTCCCCGTTCTGCATTCCCTCGTTTCCTGAGCAGAATACCACCAGGTAGCCCTTGGCGGCTATGGTGGTCCCATCCGGGAACCTGTACTTCATGGGCTGGGACAGGTTATCCGATATGCCGAAGCCGGATATGTCCATGTCCGTATCCGTTGAATTGTATAGCTCTATCCAGTCGGAATAGCTGCCGAAGCTATCGCAGATAGTGGTAGCGTTGCTGGCCATGAACTCGTTGATGTAGAGGCCTATGTCCTCGGTCTCCTTCAGGCTCGCCTCGTATTCCGCCATGCCCTCCTCGGTCTTCGGGTAGCCGGGGCAGGGCTTTGCCTGTGTCCATACTTCCCCCTCCCGGCGCAGCACCATTCCGGAGTCCACCGAGTTGAGCACAGCCGTATCAAGGGGCCTTCCGGAGGCGTCGAACAGCACCGCCTCCTCACCCGCGCTGAGCTTGAAGGGGGCATGCATGCCGTCCTCCGCATCGCCGCTGCACCAGACCACCACATAAGCGTCGGGCTCCAGCACCGTACCTGCGGGGAACACATACTTTGCGCCCTCCAGCAGGCTGTCGGACAGGCCGTAGCCGGATATGTCCGCCCTTTCCGTTGAGCCGTTGTGCAGCTCTATATAGTCGGGGTATCCGCCCAGGTTATCCGGCACGGAGCCTTTGTTGGATATCATTATCTCGCTCAGCGCAACGGCGTCCGCCGGGGCCCTGGAGCTGCCTTCCTTCAGGTTTATCAAAAATACGGCCAATATGACGATAAGCGCGGCGCTTATCAGTATCGACCCGAGCCGTTTCTTTCTCAATTCGTTTTCCTCTTTATTATCTGTATCGGCATATAGCCATGGTTATTGTATCATAAAAGAGCGGATAATGCTATGAAGGAATGGTGAATAGTTGGCAAGCGAACATAAGAAAGCCTCCCTTTATTTTATTAAAAGGGAGGCAGGCTTGCGGGCGGTTTGCCGTTCTAAGCCTCCGGCTGTATGGCCGGTATATACTCCAGCGTGGCCGCTATGACCTTTTCCGCCTTTTCCTCATGGAGCAGGTGGCCCGCGTTGCGCATGGTGGCAAAGCCGGCATAGGGCATCGCTGTATGGTACAGCTCGGAGTCGTCCCCCTGGCGCCATTTATCCTCGCTGCCCTGAAGCATCAGCACGGGGGCCTCAAGGGAGCGGAGCCTGGATACCACGCTCTCATCGTCAAAATTGTGGAAGGAGGCCCGCAGCGCCCAGCGGGACTCACGGTCGGATATGGTCTTGTAGTATTCGCCCACTACCTCGGGGCTCATCATCTGGGCAAGGTCGAAATAGCACTCGGAAAGCACCTTTTCCACCGTGCGCATGCCGTAGAGCATGGAGGCCACGCCGCCCAGTATGCTGCTGTCCATGAGCTTTATGGCCAGCGGCATCTCGGGGGAAATGCCGCCGGGGGCTATGAGCATCATCTTGCCTACCCGCTCCGGGTTGTCCAGCGCAAAGCGCAGCGCGTAGGCGGAACCCATGGAAAATGCCATTATGTGGGCAGACTGCACGCCTATTGCGTCCATGAACAGGCCCAGCGTCATGGCCTGCTCCTCAACGGTATAGTTGAAGTTCTCAGGCCTTGAGGAATAGCCGTGACCCAGCAGGTCTATGGCTATCACCCGGTAATTAAGGCTGAGGCGGGAAAACATGTTGCGCCAGGTATAGAAGGACTGGCCTACGCTGTGTACGAGTATCAGCGGCTCCCCGTTGCCCTCTTCGATGTAGTGTATCCGAGCGCGCTCTGTCCGTGGGCCTTCAGGCTCCGGCTCCTGATATTCTTCTTCCTCTGCCTCTACGGGCTGGGAAGTACGGGTTGCCTTGGGAGCATCGTCAAACATGGCGGCTACGCGGCGGGCTTCCTGAGCGGCTGCCTTACGGCGGGCCAGGGCCTTGGCGGCCTCGTCCTCTTCCTCGTCAAGCTCGTCGTCCAGCTCGTCGTCCAGCTCGTCGTCAAGATCGTCGGCGCGCCTCCTGCCGAACAGGCCTCCCCTGCGGGACTTTCTGCGCTCCTCCTCTTCCTCCGCGTCCAGCTCCGCCTCGATCTCGCTGTCTATATCGTCATAATCGTCGTCATCGCCGTCATAATCCGCCCTTTTGCGAATAAAGGAAGCCTTTTTTTCCTTCTTATCCTTCTTGTCCGGCTTCTTTCTGGCCTTCCTTGGGGGCTCCTCGTCTTCGGGCTGGGCTATGGGCAGCTCGATCTCCGCAAATTTGCCTACGTATTCGGTGTTTACGAATTTTTTAACTTCCAGCGAAATAGCCACTTATATCCTCCGTTCAGGGTCAGGGTTGCCGTATGTGCATACATACCCTTATAATTTTCATACCTAATCAACCTATTTTACATTTTTCCCATGGGTATTGCAAGTGTATATAGGGCAAAAGGGCAAAACTGTCACGAATTGTTTACCAAATCCCGGCTGAGCCGAAGCAGCACGGTTTTATTGTTGTCCTCCGGGCGCTTTGCGCAGTGCCTGAGCAGCCCCGCCTTTATGTACCCTATCCTGGGAGAAGGGGGTATGCCAAGGTAACCGGCTATGTCCGCCCCTGTGACGGCAAGCTGCCGCTCTTCAAAGGGCGCCCCCGCTGCTATCATGCTTTCCAGTATGCGCTCCCACCTGTCCGCGGACTCCACCGGCCCCTCTATCCTTCCGCTGCCGTGAACGTCCGCCCGGCGGAGAGCTATGAGCTGGCGCGAGCGCTCTATACCCATCTCCTGAAGCCATAGCCGTATGGTATTCTCCTTTGCCTCGGTACGAAGGTCAAACATGTGGTTGCGTATAAGCGCCGTAACGTCCCGTATGACGGCGGAGGGGTACCTCAGCCTTTCCAGTATTCCCCGGGCAATATCCGCACCCAGCCTGTCGTGGGTGTACATGCAGCCCGTGGCCTGAAGCGCCGCCGGCTTGCCCACGTCGTGGAGCAGAGCGGCAAGGCGCAGGGTAAGGCTTGGCTCTATGCAGTCCACCGCGTGAAAGCAGTGGTGAAGCACGTCGTACTTGTGGTACTGGGGCTTCTGGGCCACTCCCCGGCCCTTGGCCAGCTCGGGCAGTATCACGTCCAGGGCCTCCAGATTGTCCAGCAGCTCAAGCCCCCTGTACGGCCCCCCGGGAATGCCGTATTTCGCGTCGGAGAGCAGTATCCTGTCCAGCTCCTCCCGTATGCGCTCCGGGGATATGTCCGCAAGCCCCGCCGCGCAGGCCCTTGCGGCCTCCAATGTGCCCCGCTCCGCCTCAAAGCCCAGCTCCGAGGCAAAGCGCGCCATGCGCATTATGCGAAGGGCGTCGTCTCCCATTATGACGGCGGGATCCTTTGAGGTAGCTCTGAGCAGCCTGTTTTTAAGGTCTTGCATGCCGCCGGTAGGGTCGGTGATCCTGCCTGTCAGTATGTTTTTATATATGGCGTTCACAGTAAAGTCCCGGCGGAAGGCGTCCTCGTTTATGTCCCTCGAATATTCTATCCGCTCCGGCCTGTGTCCGCCCCCCGCCGGATATGTATCACGCCTGAAGGTGGTGTGCTGGAATACCCCGCCCATATAGTGCAGCTCCACCATTCCGAAGGCCGCGCCTATGTCCAGATACTTTATGCCCTTATCCCGGCACATGGCCATTACCTCCCCCGGCGTCATGGAGGAGGTAACGTCGTTATCCGTGACCGGCAGGCCCAGAAGCGGGTTGCGCACCATGCCCCCTACTCCGTAGAGGGTATGTCCCGCGGCGGCGAAAAGCTGTGCGAGGCGTATAAGCGGCATATACCATGTTCCTTTACAGACATATAAAGGGGACAGCTTGTGATCTGAACCCAAAAAGTTAGACACGAAATCGATATCAAGCGGCATCAAGGGC
>OQWD01000073.1_pt1 | contig 38912 bp, 61 predicted proteins | sample 1691631 | NCBI WGS metagenome assembly OQWD01 (sample SAMN03418283, study PRJEB22391) | human gut metagenome | biome: human-gut; feature: organic feature; material: feces | host: Homo sapiens | place: Italy | collected 2013-04 | reverse complement strand
CCCTGATGAGCCTATTTTAGCGTAGTCCCCTGATGAGCCTATTTGAGCGGAGTCCCCTGATGAGCCTATTTTAGCGGAGTCCCCTGATGAGCCTATTTTAGCGTAGTACCCATCAACTTTTCTACCCTTTCCTTTGGTAACTTCAATCAATTTATCAGCTAAATCTACGGCACCGCTTGCTAATGCAAATACTTCTGTTAATGTTTCTATAGTATTCATTTTATTTTCCTTTTAAACTTGGCTACCTGTGATGGATTCGAACCACCATTAACGGAGTCAAATTCCGCTTTCCTACCATTAGAAGAACAGGTATTGTTAATATTTGTTCTAAACTCTTTCCAGTCGTTCTTTTTCTTGAACTTATCTCTTATCTGCCGCTCTCGTGCTTTCTTCCGCAGTTTGTCGGCAAGGTATTGCTTTGTTTCCGGTTTCACATCCATACTCCGCAAAAGATAAAAGCCAAAGCCAGAGCTACACAAAAAGCCATTACCATATCTTCGCCGCTGAGCTTCTTTTCAGGCTCTTGGTAGTGGGTATCAAAGTGGCGGTGCATTTCTTCGTAAGTCTGTTTAATCATTGTCATCTTCTCCTTTAATCTGTTTAATTGCTTTTTCTGCCAAGTTTGCTATTGACTTCAATTTCATTCCGTCAGGTGTACCAACGTTCAATCCCTTTATTCTGCCAAACGTAGCTGCTGTTTTAATCGTTTCCAATGCTTCCATGGCTTTATTCAGTTTTTCTTCCAACCGACAGTTCAAATCGGCTTGCCTGTCGATCATCTTGTTATCTTGTTCCGCTTGCTTGGTCAAAGTCTCAATTTGGAACTCGAGCTTTTCGATTTTTCTCTCAAGCTCATATTTATCTAACTGTTCAGCCATGTGGTACATCCTTTCGTTATTTCTTCTTTGGCTTGCTCAAGTCCGACATAGCTTTCGGTTTCTTCGTTGTATTCCAAGCCAAGTTTATCGGCGATTTCTTCTTCGTTCTCGGCTTTATCGAGATAATCCATAAAGCTGAATACAAGGTTCGTATCTCTGGGATAATCTCCCTCGTTTTCAAACTTGTTTTCCTCGAACCAAGAAAAAAGTTTGTTGTAGTTTTCTTTGCTCATTTCTTAGCCTTTCATTGTCTTTATGTCCTTTACGTTATAACAAATAATTGTAATATGCAAGCACTTTTTTATAATTTATGCAAAAAAATGCACTCTTTTTACAGAGTGCTTGATTTTCTTAGGCCACGACAAGATTTTTTTTGACGGCTTCCCAATATAAAACCGGTTCGGCAAAGCATCGGCATTGAATATCTGTCCCCGGCTCGCCCTTTGGCATTGTCGCCGTCCTTTTCCGCCATGTCTTGCCGTCGGTAGAAAATACTGTCTGGTCGCTGTATTTGCAGTATAAACCCTGCATAATGTAGTGGTTGCCGTGCGCGTCATTGCCTTTAGGGTATAATCCGCCCGGCTTTCCGACAACCCGGCTATCTCTCATTGTCTGCCAGATGTAAATATCAACGCCGAGCTTTTGCTGCCGGATTTTATTTAATGACGCATTGACTTTGGCGGTTTGGTCGCGCGCGATGACTTTGGCTTGCCTGTATGTTGTTTTGAACTCTTGGCTTATTTGTTGCTGGAGCGTGCGGTTTTCCGGCATAGGTATCCCTTGGTAGTTTTCATAAATACGCAGAGAAACCCTTTTTAATGCTTCTTCCGGTATGGTTACAATCAGGTTTACCATGTTGAGGCGCATGGCTTCAAGCGTGTCGGCGATGTCTTTGTCTTCCAATATAGTGACAATATCTACGCCAAAGGCTTTACGAAGCATAGCCATTGTTTTTTCATAGTTGTTTTCATCAATGGCTTTTACCCACTCTTTGCTGATTTTATCGGCTATTGGCTCAATAATAACCCGCCATCTGCGCTTGAAGTCGTTTAAGAGCGCGGCGGTCTGCTCCGGCGTGTTCGTCTTCGCATTATCCGAAATGGCGCGGAGTTCGGCGTTTACCTCACGCACAATCTTGTTAATGCTTATCCGAGCGTCATCTTCCAAAGTCTTCGGGGTTTTTATCGGATTAGCCTTTTGGCTCTTTTTAACCTTGTCCGGTTTCTTGTTTAACACCGCTATCGACATTCGGCTTAGCTCCTATGGTATCAATTACTCGGTCGGTTTCATCTCGCAAGCTGGGGATGTCTGAGCCGTCAATCAATTCTTCTCGGTCTTCGTCATATTCTTCAACGTCCAGCTCAATATCAAGAATTTTCTTGCTATTGATTTCTTCGGCGTATTGCTTGTCGCTGATGATGCCGTCTTCTTTGAACTGACGGAGAATGTCTGCTCTGGTCTTGTCAACAGTTGCCTGATCCATTTTGTTGATGTTCCAAAGCGGCTCAAACTCAAGTTCTAGGTTTTGCGATTTTTCTTTCCAGACATTAAAGCCCCAAATGCAAGAGCCGATAATATCAAGCATTTTGCGATATTTTGGCTCCAAGCGTGTGGTTTGGTAGCTGTCAACATTGTTGTAGTAGTTTTCAAGGTCGCTCTCTCCGGTGGAGTTTAAGCCTGACGGACTATCGCCCAAGAAACGAGTTGCCGGAATATCGGAGCCGGCCGCAAGAATTTGTAGGTATGTGTTCAAAAGCTCCGGCACGCTGCCAAATGTTGCGGAGTGTTGAGCTATCTCTGTTCCTTTGCCATCAATAACCGCTCCACGATATATGCTCAGTTGCTCGGCAATCTTATCAAGCATATTCAATGCGGCATTGCCTTGTCTGGTGGCTTGCAGGTCAATAAAGCGTTCGCATTTGACCAAGAGAACACTGGCAAGGTTCACAAGGTGATATGCTCCCTCTTGCGTTCCGGTGGCACGGACAAGGCTATCATATAATCTGGATAATACGCTCTCGCCAAAGCCTGCCGGATTGTAGCGGAAGTTTTGCAAAAGGTTCATGGATGTATGATTAAACAATGGGTCGCCATCAAAGACAATCAATCGGCTGACGTGGGTCTTTATGCCGTTTATCATGTAATATTTCGGCTTGTCATATTCCGGGCTGAATACGTCTGTTTCATATTCGCATTTCGTGATTTTTTCGGTTGTGATGACATTTAAGAACGTAATGCCGCCTTGTTTTAGTCTTTTTAGGTCAAGAACTGATTCCGGGTTGTCGTTTTCATCTTTCACACCAACAATAATGACACAACCGCCAAGCAATCGCTCAATGGTGGCGGCTCGCTTGAAGTTGTTGTTGACATCAAGATATTTCATGTACTTCTCGATGGCTTCAATGTCCGGTTGTTCAAGTCCGGTAATCTTTACCGGAATGCGGAATGCATCTTGCACAGGAATATCCACAATTTTTCCGGCTTCCCAACTGGTATTGTACCAACGCACCCACTCTTGCCAACGGCTGTAAAAGTCGTTTCTAAAATATGGGTTGCGTGAATATATGGCCGCCGTTTGCTGGCTTCCACGGTCTTGCGTGGTGTTTGCTCCGGCTCCGGTTAAAATGGTGTTAGCAACTTTTTGCGATTTGTTTTTGTTTCTTCGTGTCATTGGTGTTTCCTTTATTGTCCGCCCCCGGCGTATCTCCAAATAGAATGGGCCATTGATGCTGCATCACAATTTGATACTAAAATATTATTTGCATAATAGCAACCAGCTCGAACTGTTATATTATAAACCCTTTTCTTTGGCTTTCCTGCGTAGTTCTCTTTTAAGGTACTTATCTCGACACCATCGACATATTGTCTGCTCTCTGTGGTCGTTTGGGGTATTAAATCTTCTTCCGCAATCGGGACATATTTTAGTAATATGAAGTTTGGCAATGTATTCTTTTTGATGTTTTGAGTGCCAATCTCTCCCCTCTTTTGAGCGATGCCACTCTTTGCACATTTCTCTACCTCTTTTATTTGCTTCTTGCATTTCAGGTCTTTTCCAAATTTCAGCGGTTTTTTTGCCATGAAGTTTAGCGTGTTCACTGCTTGATAAAAGAACCAAATTGCTAAAATCGTTATTATCTTTATTTTCGTCTTTGTGATGAATGTGATAGCCTTTAGGAATTTCTTTTCCCGAATAAAATTCATACACAACCCGATGAAGCCGGAATGTTTTTCTTTTTCCGTAAGCAAAGATTTTATTTTCATAATATCCTGTCTTTGGGTTACGATAGTATTTTTTGCCATTGAACAGTATAAAGATTTTATTTGCCATGAGATTAATTCCTCTATGGTTAATTTACTAACCATAGAATAATCAACATTTTCAAGGCTGTCAAAAGAATAATCGTGTGTTGTGTATATTTTGTGGTCTTTAGTTCCGGTTAATCCAATATTATTAATGACCTTTTTCATCCTGCTCGTTGTTCGTGTTATCGGAGAAAGCCCCCAAGGGGTTATGACTAAATCGCCAACCTTTAAGTCCTCTATGTTTTTATTTCCCCAAATAGTGGCTACTTTTGTTCCCGCGACAAAACAGCTGTCATCATGAGAGTGCGACATGTCTTCGGCAAACAATGCTGCTTCGTTGACGAGATACTGGCTCATTTTATCATCTTTTTTCAATTTTACAAGACCACGGTACACATCCCATGAAAGCTCTCTTGTTCTGCCGACCTTGTCCTCTGGGTAGTCATATTCCTTTGGCTTCCAACAAATGGCATTGATGCCGGATTGGATGAGCGTTTGCTCCAAGCTGATGCCGGATGCTTTGTCTTCAATGTACATAAATGCGGCCGGATTGATTAAGCTGTCGTCTGTCCACTTCCGCCATATCTGGGTGGCTTTTTCCAAAAGTTCGGGGAATTCCCATTTACCGACAATCATATCACGCAAACGCATCTCTTTGCGTAAAAGCTCCCAAACTTGGAAACATGAATAGTCGGCGGTCTTGGTCTTTTTGTATGCCGTATCGGCCGTTATTATCAGCTTGCCATCAATCGGGGTGTGGTCGGCATCATACATTCCCCACCAATCACGTTGGATGATGTTGCCTTTTTCGGCTACCGGTGATTGCTGATATTGTGCTTGGAACATGGTATCATTGAATGAGATTTCTTTGATACGCTCTGGGGTGTATTGGCTTGCGATGTTGCATGTGCCGTCCGGTTCAAGCAACGGCTTTATGATGCTGTCAAATTTGTATTGTTCAAGCAAATATCCGGACAAATCGCCAAGGTGGAGCCTTTGCTGAATGTTAAATATCGGCACGTTACTGTCGTTCAATCGTGAGAGCAAGGTTTCATCGTAATATTTGCGGACTTTTTCGCGCATAACCTCAGATTGAATATCGGCCGGCTTGTTGGCATCATCGCAATTAGAAACTAATACTCGACATTTACCAACATACAGATTATGATTTTCATACACAGTAAGACAATAAGAGGTGTGATTATGACAAACAACGCTAATATTATTTACAAAGACATCCCCGGATATGATGGACTTTATAGAGTTTCCAATTTTGGAGATGTTATAAGCTGCTCTAGAGATGTATTTACGGGAAGCGGAGATAAAAGAAGAATTATTAAGCTCAAAGAAAAACGACTTAATCCCTCTAATAGAAAAGGTTACAAGGTTGTTAATCTTCGAAAAGATAATAAAACCCTTACCATTGGTGTTCATCAACTTGTTTTGTGGGCTTTCGTTGGCGTGCAACAAAAAGGAATAGAAGTTAGACACCTTAATAGCAATCCATCTGACGATCGTCTTGAAAATTTGCGATATGGCACTAAATCGGAAAATATGCAAGATGCTGTTGAACTTGGTACTTTGGTTTTTTCTCGTTCCAAACTTTCTCGAAAAGATGTTGAAGAAATTGCTAAAGCAAAAGGAAGTTTGAAAGAGATTGCTCTTGCTTTTAATTGTCATCCCGGAACTGTTCAAGCAATCAAAACAAGAAAAAGTTTCAAAAATTTTGTTAAAGAAATTAACTATACGCCCAGAAAAAAGATTGAACTTTCTTCTGATGCTTTGGAAAAAATCAGAGATAAGAACATTCCCAGACAAGAAGTTGCAAAAATTTTTAACCTTAGTATTAACCAAATAAAAAGGATTAGAAAAGGTAACAACACAATCTATACTTGTTAAATCCTTTGCTTCAACATAGCCCCTATTCTTTGTCCATACTTTGTGATTATCTGTGCAAATAAAGCTCTTTCCATTACTTAATTTGACTTCAACAAAGCATTGTTTAGTAGGGGTTATGTTTTTAATATGTCTTTCTATGCGTTTAAGCTCTGGTCTTTCTTTCTCAAAATTATAACTCCAAACTTTTATATCCTCTTTATTTTCAACAATTTCGCCAATCTTTCTATATCCTTTTTCCGTTAAAACTAATTCGTCGTACGGAAAACAGATTAACGCCCCGGAGAAGCCTTTTGCTCCTCTTATGCCGGCACCAAAACCGGTGATTGTCGACCCGATGGACGCAAACAGAATTTGTCCGCCTTTTGCGGTGATGATGCGTTTGCTGGCATACACGGCCCTCCCTGTTTCTTTCAGCAGATATTCACGCCAGAAGTCATCAATCGGGTTTTCTTCCTTTTCTTCCACGCCATACAAGCCGTTACCGTATAGTTCCTTATAAATCGGATGCTCTAAAATCTGAGCCACCTCTCGGGCAATGTCGGACAAGAGCATTTGCGAGAATGAAGTATAAATAAAATTACACCGCGGATCTTTGGTTAGGCAGTAAATGAGCCAATATTTGCAAAGGGTTGTTTTTCCGGCGCGGGGCGGAATGTTCATACATTCGCGAGTTATTCGCAGGTTATATAGGTCATCAAAAACATGGAACATATCCTTGTGGATACGGTCTATAATAAAAGGCTTGCCCTCAAGAACTCGGAACATATAACGAAACCAAACCTCAAATCCGGCATCAAGCAAAGTCTTGCCAAGGTATTCTCGGTTTATTTCGCCCGATAAAGAGGTGTTATTTTTTTGTTCCTTTTTTGGGCTTGCTTGCTTTTTTGGTTGTTTTTTCTGTTTTTGACTGGCCATCATTTAATACTTCTTGAATATGCTTGATGATATTGTTTTGGTCTTGCTCGGTAACAAAGACAGTTGATTGCCCAAGGTTGCCGCTTATGACCTGCTCCGGCATCTCTCCGGCCGTATCTCTCACAAACTGAGCCGCTTTTACATCTTGTTCTTTTATCGCCTTGTCAAACATCGCCATTGCCAACACCATGCCATTGGTCAAATCTTCAGGATCAACGTCCGGAAAAAGCATTTTTGACCTTGCGGCTATCTTTTCATGCGGCTTCATTTCAAGCAAGGCTTGTGTCAGTTCTTTCAGGCTTTTCTTTCGTCTTCTGGCATCGGCTGATGCTTTGCCGCCCATAGCACCATAAAATCGAGCTTCTTCTGAGGTGTAGACTTTTAGTGTTTGTTTATGCCCTCTTGCCATAATTTTCTCCAATATTACTATATAAACCCAATAAGATTTTACAAAATGTTCAGGTACATAATGTCAGAAACGGCTTCAAAACCGATTTTTTGATGAGCCCTTTTGCTGGCTTTGTTGGCCTTGAACACACCGGCAACAATGCGCTTGTATCCGATTTGCTGGGTGAATAGCTTCAAACGCTCAATCATTTCCTTATACACACCTTTTTTCCGGTGCTCCGGCACCGTGTAAACGTGGCAAGCCCATACTTCTTTTGTTGGGTGGCCAAACCCCACCGATATGAAACCGATGACGCGGTTGTTAATATCTTGGGCTACAACATAGATTTGCGTTTCGTCTGCAAAGTCTTCTTTTGGCATGTTGCATATTTTGGATATTTCCTCAAGATATTCCGCTTTGAGCTGATTTATCTGCATCAGCATATTTTTATCTTTAAGGTTGTTAAAGATTGAAGCCTTAAATATCAAAGGTTCTTCAAGTGCGTATTTGTCCGGGTTAACGTCTTCTTCTCGCTCAAGCATCTTTTTCCCCCTTGTTGAAGATTTCATCAAATCGTTCTTTGGATATTCCAACGCAAACAAGGGAAGCCGACCCGGTGGTCATATCCCCTTGTTCTTCGTAAAGCACAAAAGACAATCATGCATCCGGCTTTGTTGGTTTCCTTTGGCTCCGGCTTTACCATCTTTGAACAAAAATGAAAGAACTCAGGGATGCGGAAGTCTTTATCTGTGTCAAAAAATTCTTTTCCGGCAAGTTTGCTTTCGCCTTTTGAGCTGTCGCCGTCAATATACCATTTCGGGTTGCTTCCGTATGCGTTTTTGCCAATGTTGTATGGAATATCGGCAATAACCAGTTGAGCCTTTAGAATGTTATATTGCTTCCGGTTCTGCATGTGGTCGTTTATCAGTTGCATTATCTTCTTCTTACTTCGTGAATTTCGTTATAAAGTTCAAGCCACTTTCTGGCTCTTTCCATAACCTTATCCGGCGGATTGACCTTGCCTTCCTCATATTTGATGACAGACGGCTCGCTCCGTCTAAGACAAACCGCAGCAAAGGCTTTGCGACCCATCTGCATTGTCTTCCGGATGTTGAATATTTCTTCTCCTCGTGTCATTTTATCTCTTTCCTAAATTAAAAAAATTATGGCGGTTGGTATAATTTAGCTGTATATGATACTTTTGTGGCCCAGCGTTTGCGTTTCCGATTATACCGTTATAGGTTGCCGCCATCCAACTTTTGGAATTAGCCACAGGTATTAGATGTCCAGTGCTTTGCGATAAGTTTCGAGCAAAATCTCCTGCTCGTCACGGTCGGCGGCGTTCATTTTGCGAAGCTTAAGGCATGCACGCATAGCTTTTGCATCAAATCCGGCTCCTTTGGCTTCGGCATAAACATCTCGGATGTCTGATGCAATACCGGCTTTTTCTTCTTCCAACCGTTCAATTCGTTCAATCAAAGAACGCAAGCGGTCAACGGCAATGCCGCCGATGATGTTGTTTTTTTCATCGTCTTCTTTGGTGATCATAGTGGTTTGTTCTGGTTTTGACATGTTAAACTCTCCTTTTGAGTTGTTTATACAAAGCTCTGGTGCATGTGTCTTTCATGACAACCGTTCCGCACATTATCGGTCTATCAAATTCAGGACGGTTAATCATGTGTTTTTGAGTAAGATCATATTCGACTTCCGGCATGCCAATAGAATATTCTCTGGCTTTTTTGCGGAGCTGCTTTGCTTTTTTACCGTTCATTTTTTCTCCTTTTTGGTGTTTCTTAAAAAAATTACTATAAAAACATAAAAATATTATAACCCTTTATTGTAATTGTCAAACATAAATTTGTTTTATGACATTATTTTTGTAATCTGGGATTTTTTTTGTTTTGCATCTGCCTTTAATTAAATTGATGATTTCCTTGGTGCTTTCGGTCGGTATATCTACCTTTTGGCATATTTCTTCATCGCTCATGCCGGAATTGATTAATTTTTTTATTTGGTCATAGAGCTTGTTTTTTTGCTCTCCTATGCGGTATTTTCTTAAGACGGCATCTTTCTCCTCTATGCTTTTTAGTTTTTCGTTGACAATGTTTGCAATGACCATACACTCCGGTAGCTTTTTTGCTTTGGCAATGGCACTCATGATGGTGGTATGGTTTCTCTTGAACTTACGCCCTATCTGTGGATAACTTATTCCTCGATCAAAAAGCACATAATAACAAACAAATTTAGGCAGGACATATTTTTTTTCATAGCTTGAAAAAATATTCTTGTAATATGGAAATTCCATAATTTCGCCAACTATCCTTATAAGCTCTTGCGTTTTGCGGTCAAATTCTTCAAATTGCGTTGGCTGTTTTCCTCTGCCCATCATTTCTTTGCTCCCCCTGTTGTTTCAAAACAAACTTAATTGCCCTTTGGTTTCGGTTGTTTCCGGCATAAGTAAATTTTTGAATATTGCTTCCAAAACGTCAACCACGATACTATTTCCGGCAAGTTTATACAGTTGCGAATTTGAAATCCCGTTCAATCGGTCAAACTGTTCATCTTTCACGCCCATCAATCTAAAACATTCCCTTGCTGTAAGTTTGCGGATGCGATAGTTTTCAACAACATAATTATCCTTTTGAACGCTTATAAGAGTGTTTGTACAACCGGTATAGTTTATCTCAAGTCTTTGCTCGGTCGGACTTCCTATAGTTCTGTCGCTTGGATTTTCGATGTTTCGTCCACGACTTGCGACAACAAAAGGTTCCTGTATGTAATTATCAGAGTTTCTTTGTCCAGGTTTTGTTGTTAATGTTACAGCTACCTCTCCATTTATACAGGGCTTATATCCTGAACCATCTCTCCGTTTAAGAAGTCGATTAACACTTATGTCGGATAAATAATATTTTTCATCGACATTATCCTCCAACATATCTTTTAAGCGTTTCTCAAGGGGTTTCGGGTTTGGGAATAGATATTGGCCACCGCCAAGGATTGACACGCAAAATATACGCTCCCGGTTCTGCGGTATGCCGTAGTCTTTGGCATTAAGGACTTTGTAATAGTTTGTATATCCCATACCCTCAAGCACCTTAAACCATTCATTGAAGTTATGTCGGTGTTTTTCGCTCAAAAGGTTCTTTACGTTTTCCATTAAAAGATATTTTGGCTTAACCGCTTTAATAATCCGCTCGCATTCCCACAAAAGGCTTGAACGTGTACCGCTTCCCTTGTCGCCGCCTTTTCCTTTTCCGGCAACTGAGAAGTCTTGGCAATTATGAACTATAACTCCTTGTACTGTGAATGAATGATTTTCCTCAACAGTTAAATCATAAACTGTTTCAATTTCATCTTCTTCAACTTTAGTTACTGGAAACCAAATAAAACCATCTTCATAAAATGCTTTGTCTTGTGGTCTTTTTTCTTTCTTGAAGCACAATTCATAAGTATCTTTTTGATTTACAGTTCTCCCCTCAATAACAGTTGTTTTAGGTCTTTCAGTTTTATAAATAGAATAAGGTTGTTTGTAAACTTTAGCTATACATTGTGCTAGTCCATAAATTAACTCACGACTTACAGATGTTGCTTTAAATCTTCCGTTTGTAAAACAACCATCTCCAGACATATAACCATTGAGAAAAGAATTTAGTAAATCAACAGGTAAATCCATAACAAACGAAGGTATTTTTTTACCGTAAGCATATTTACCGAAAGATTGTACAAACAATTCTAATTCTTTTAACTGATAATAAAATTTAATAACAGTTCTTTCTTCTAATATGTTATAATTTAAACCAATAGAATCACATTTTTCTTTCATTTCGACAAATTTCTTTTTGCCACATCCAATTATAATTCCACCGTTATTTCTAAACCATCCGTCAGCTATGTATCTACCTATCAACCACCAAAAATCTTTGTTGTTCATATATTGTGATAATTGATTTTTATATCTATCTTTTCTTCCATCAGACCATACAAAAGTTATACCATTCCATTCTGGTATTTCTGATCTTTTGTTAATAGGGATACCCATATAATCGGTTCTTTTTAACGAATCGGCTTGTTTCCATACAGGTTCGGAAAATACTCTCGTATAAGAACGAGTTTTATTATTCCAAACGTGAGATTTTTCTCTAACATAAAATAGATGATTAGGTGTTGTGTGAATTTCATCTATTCCCATACCATAAATTTTAACAGTTTTTTTCTTACCGTTATTTATAACATTTTCAACGGTTTTATAATTACCATCGTGAGTGATAACTTTTTCACCTATTTGAATATCAATTATTTTTTGGAAACCCCTTTTTTCAGTTAAAACAAGAGAATCCTCTGTAAAACAAGGAGTCGAATATGTTATCATATCAAAATATGGGAGTTTTGTTTCATCTATGGTGTAAATATCGCCATAGTTTTTGGTTTCGCCGTGTAACTGCATATATGCTTGACTTGCGTATTTATCAAACTCGGCAATCTCTGAATAAACGTCTATGCCCAAATTTTTCAAAGCCAATGCTTGGCTTCCATATCCGGAACAAAGTTCTAACAATCTGATTTTCATCTCCTAATCTCCCTTTATCTCATCATCAACGGTCGTCCGCTTCTCTTGCGGAAGTTTTCAAACTGCTTGGTAATGAAGCACCAATCAACCTCTTTTCCGTCTTTGCTCTTTATAAGCCAACTTTGGACGGCGTTTATTATCTGCGGCCCGTAGCTATCGACATAAGGCTTGATGTTTCGATTGTCCAACTTAAAACTAAAACTTTTATTAATTAAAAATTTACTGTTGCTTAAAAATTCAAAATCATCTGGATAATCCAAAAAATGGTTTTCTTTTTCTTTATATATTTCTTTTTCTTTTAAACTATTATTATTAACAGTAACAGTAACAGTAGGCATCGTTTCGCATTGCGTGTTTTTAGGTTCGCATACGTTCGTATGCGTTTGCATGCGTTCGCATACGTTCGCATCATCTTTTTGTTGACGAGATTTTTCCCATCTTTCCTTGGCTATGCGTGAATTTGCTCTGGATTTTTCACTCCATTTTTTGATTCCCTCGCCAAATTTTTTGGCAATAAACCGCCATACACCCTTTTCGGATGGCTCATCAAGCATCATCTCGTTGTCAAGCATGCGTAAAAGATTTTTGAAGATTATTCCGGCATCCTCATTCGATATTTCTTCAATGAGGTCTTTCCAATCGCTATAAATTACTGCTGTTCTTTGTTTTCCGGTTGACATGCTCTATTCTCCTGACTTTCTAACTCACTCAATAAATCTCTTTCCAAAAAACGGAACTCTTTTGAAATCGTTTCTAAAACGACAATTGGAGCAGAGATTTCTTTCAATCTTTGCTCCAATCGCTTATAGTGCCTTGATATGTTTTTTTGAATTGTTTGTTTCATTTTTTCCCTCTCTATCGACTTTCTAAATACAAAATGATGTTATGCACAACTTTTTTAATTTGCAAGCATTATTTTGGTTGAACATTGTTTTTGTGGAAATAATCCACCACATCGGACACGCTTTTTGCCACGATATAATGGTGTCCGGGCAGCTTTTCAATAATGGCTTGAAATGCTTTTTGCTCATCGCTCTGCGTTCCGGCTCGCTCATCAATCACCATGCGTTTGTATCTATCGCTCCAACGATACGTTGCTGGCTTCTTACATTCTATGCAGACAGTGCCTGCGGGAATCCATACGATTAAATCGGCAATTCCTGACCGCCTGCCCATTGATTTTAATATTCCCCTAGTTACCCTACTCTTAACATTAATACCCGCGTCAGGGGCCGTAAAAACAAAGCCCCTGAGCTCCAAATATTGAACGATGCTTTTTTGAACGGGTTGTTCCGGGTGTGTCTGCTTCTTTTTTGGCTTCATGCCCAGCTCTGGGATGTTAAACAAGCTCATTTCTTCTTTCTTCCAAAAATAAAAGCAAAAATTAAAAATGTTATGAGTATTGCGAGGTCGTCCGGATGCTCCCCAAAGTATTCGCATAATTCCAAAAGCGTGCTTTTATTGTTCATGGTCTTTCTCCCTTATTTTTCGTATAAATTCTTTGACTTTTTCCCATTCGGCATCGGTGAGGCGGAACCCCCTCACCCTGATGCCTTTTTCCTTTTGCCGTTTTTCGTATGCTCGATCGCATTTTAGCTTGGTTTTATTATTCTTCATCAAAATCAACCTCAACAATTTCGAGATTTTCAGGTTTTATTTCCCGCTCGCGAATATACTTAGTTACGGAAAAGCTATAATCCCACGCACGATTTTGGACATCGTCCAACATTTCTTGGGCCTGTTCCTCGGTATCAAAATAATGAGGCTCTTGGGTATACTCAGCCAAAACATTTCCTCGTTTTGAGATGTAGAGGGAAACTGCATCACCTTGTCCATACTCGCCCATGTCTGCAATATAAAATTTCTTCATTTTCTTTCTCCTTAAATTAAAAGTTTGTTTGTTGTTTATGTCTTCATGTTATACCGTTAAACGGTAATTGTCAACAAGAAAATGAATATTTTTTAAAAATAAAAAAGCCGGATTTCTCCGGCTATTTTTATTCGTTTTCCCAAGTTTCGCACAAGGCTTTGATTTGGTTCATGAGGTTTCTGATTTGTTCAAGATTGCTTTCCTTGAATGTAAATCTTACACGGCCGCCAAGGATTTCTTCTTTTTTCGGCTCCGGTTTTGGTTGTTCCTTTTCTACCAATGGGGCCGGTGCTTCCATCGGTGCCGGTTTGGCTGCTTCTTCTTTTGCCTTGGCTTCTGCTTCGGCAGCGGCTTTGGCTTCCTGCTCTTTTTTGATTTCTTCCTGACGGATGAGGAATTTCTTCTCGGCTTCAAAAGAGTTTTCAATCATGGTTGTGAGTGCCGTACCGGTGGTGTATTGGCATTGAGATAAGAAAAAGGCTTCTTTGTTGATGTCAAAGCCGTAGGCTTCAACCTTTGCTTTGTAAAGTGTCTTTACAAGCTCAAGCTTTTCTTCATGCTGTTTTCTGGCTTGCTCTTGTGCTTCAATCAAGCCTTTGATGTCGTTGGCAATGGTTTGGATATCATCTTTGATTGATTTCTTGCTGGTGGACTTATTCAACCATTTTTCTTGCATGGCAAAGCGATTTGCATATTCTTGCAAACCCTCGGTGCGGATTGTTTCATCAATCAAATCTTGAACGGAGATACGTCTTTTTTCACGCTCGACCGCTTCAAAGCTATCCACTTGAGTTTTAAGACCGTTGTATGCACTGTCAAAAATGCCTTTGATTTCCAAAATCTGGGCAAGAACCGGATCAATGCGAGCTTTATATTGTTTCTCAAATTCTTTTCTCTTGGCATCAATCTCTTTGGCATATTTGTTGATGTCGGCCATCTCTTTTTTGATGTCAATGACTTGGTCTTCGGTAAACATCAAATTTTTATATTTTTCTACCTTTTCCAAGGCCCATTTTTTGAGTTCTTCAAAGTTAAACTCAAATTTAGCTACTGTTTCGTCTTTCAAAACGATTAATGTGTTTTCCGTCATATTTTTATTCCTTAAAAAGTGGGGAGCCGGTGAAGCTCCCCGGATTTATTAAAATTCTATTGTTTGTTGTTGCGGTTGCTCTGCCGATGCTTCCGGTGCCTTTGGTTCTTCCGGCTCCGGTTCTTCGATAATCTCGCCGGTTTTCTCGTCAAAGGTGGGGATTTCATCATCCAGCGGCAAAGCTTCATAGTCGGCTTCAACATATCCCTGTTGCGGTTGCTTTGGCATCTCATATTCTTCATTGTCAATGTCAATGCCTTTTTGCAGTTCGGGGCTTAATGGCAGCCATTTGGACAATCTTTTGAACACTGTTTTTTTCGCCATTTCATCATAATCGGTTACCCATGGGCCATTGTTCGGAGATTTTGAACGCTTGCGGATGGCATCAACCTCATCTTTGCTCATAACCTCGCATTTCTTAGTGCCATCCTTAAAGGTTACGATTGCATAATAGGCATAGGCTTCCCCTCTGGGCTTGCGGAAGTCAATGCGGTGTTTGGTGATTTCGCCGATATTGTATTCAAATTCGTCATTCTCGCATACTTTGTCGGCATGGATGTTGCTGATCATACCGCTACGCATAGCAAGCTCGGCGATGCCTTTGTAGTCAATAATCAGCTGAATATCGTTTTTGTAGGGGATTAAATAAGCTCTGCGGCCGTCTGGCTCAATGCCAAGCTCGGCACATTTCATAAATGCTTCGGCAAGGCTTTTTTTTCCCTCTTTTGTTTGCAATGCCAAAATCAATTTGCTGTTCTTTTTAATGCAGGTTACTGCCACTCTGGCAAATCTTTCCGGGGTGCAAATCTTTGGCAAAACTCGAACCCAACCGGCCGATAATTCATCCACATATTTTTGAACAACGTCAACCTTTTTGGTTTCTTGAACTACTGGAACATTTTCCGTCATTGTTTTTTCCTCTCATTAAAATTAAAACACTATAAAATTATAATGTTTTCTTGTAATTGTCAACACAAAAAACAAAAAAAACCCCAGATTTTTCTCCGGGGATTTGTTAGGCTTATATTTCTTCTTCCGCCTGCTTGTTTGTTACCCATTGGCTCAAGTGCAGCTCAATGATGTTTGGGTATGGCTGCCAGATGCTATCGTCTTTGGTTTCAAGCCATTGTTTATATTTTTCGGCAATGGTGTCTGTAAGATATCTGGCTCGGTCTTTTGCGTATTCCACGTCTTCAAACGAGTATCGCAAAATGGCAATCATTTCTTCTTCGTCCGGTTTTTTGGATTGCATAATAAAAACAAACTCGCTCGGATATTCTCCGTATTTTTCAAAAATAGCCTGACGATAGACCGCATCTTGCAAATAATAGCTGTTTTTGTGTGGCCACTTGATGAAGCTCTCCATATCACCGGATGTTTTATAGTCAATAACCACAATGCCGTTCTTTGTGCGTTTTATGGCATCTACCTTGCATTTCATCAATAATCCGGTTTGGTCATCTTTCCAAACAATCGGCATTTCTGTTTTTGCTCCGGCAATGATACTTGCGGCCAACTTATGCCCTCTTAAGTTTGCAATCATCTTTCCGGCTCTCTCCCATTCTTCGGATGACACAACAATGCGGTCATCTGGGAAGTCTTTTATAAATTTTTTATATGCTGCCGTATCTCGGCTTTTTGTTCCCCAGTCAAAAACAACAAATCTTTTCTCTAATTCTTCCGGCTCAAGCAACATGCAGTGAGCCAGCTTGCCAAAAACCAGCGCATCGCTTGCATCTTTATCTGCATTGGTCTTTTTGTTTGGGTTGAGTGGTGATGATTGCCAAAATCTATAAGCTCCGCATCCGCCCTCGTTAAATTGTTTAATCTGGCTGGCAGAAAGGGCCGGCAATGCAAAGTATTCATCATCGTTGTTCATGTTGTTAATTTGTTGTATGGTCATCTTCATCTCCTTTACAATTAAAACAACCTAAAATTACAATAAAATATTATAATTGTCAATAAAAAAAACACCCTTTGCAAAAGTGCATCGGGTGCGAAGATGAAAAAAATATAACGGCAATTTTATTTTTTCATATATTATCTTACTCTTTTTCTGTCCAATGTCAAATAAAATTTTGATAATCCAGACCGCGCTTTCAAATCCGCCATGCTGTTTCCGATTGCATCTATTTGAAAAGTGCGCTTGTGTCCTTTCGTCCACTCTATATTTGCGTTAAACTTCCTTATCTTGTATGCCCAAAATTTCATCTTTTTGTGGTTAATCCACTGCTCCCTTGTCCTGGGCTTGTCTTCTCTAATCGTTCCATTAATGTATGAAATTGCCGTCATTGAATCGCTGTATATAGAGCATTGCTTTCCCCCCGCCAAAACGCAAGCGGTATGGATGGCAAATATTTCTGCAAGGTTAACGTTATCTGTCGGCAACCAGTTGGAATAAGTCCGTTCTTTCATGCCTTCTTTGATAACAACTCCCCATCCGGCAACTTTTCTCTTTTGGTCAAAGCTCGCATCCGTCCATATTTCCATATTATCCCCCACAAAAAAACCGGCAGAGTTATCTACCGGCATTCATATTTTTTTGCATAATTATTCTTTTGGCGGCTTCGGCTCGCTCTTTCTTTCCGCCGTTAACAAAAATATGATCCGGGAAGTCTATTTTTAACCCCTCGATCATATCATCTTTTTTGCTTTTGTTTTCAACGGCAAAAATCGGACACCGGCCAAGTTTTATGGCGCATACATAATTGCCAATTTCAACTACATTAAACTCTTTTGGCAAACTTCTAACTCCTGTCTTAATTTATTTATTCTGCCTATCCATTCCCAAGTATTAGGCAAATCTCCCGCTTGTTCAAGTTCTTTTGCGACTTTCTCTCCAGCAATGGGATAGACTGGGCAATTATAGCTATAATTTACCGATGCGCATGAGCTTAAGCAACTCAGAGCGAGAAGCATTAGGCTTAGAATATATCTCTGCTTTTTCTTTATTAACATATTTTATTACCTCAACTTGTTCCTTGACGATTTTTAGCTCGCTATGAGAACGCCCAAGCAAATAAGCTCCAAGCAAAGCAGAAATAAAAAGAATAAAAACCACCGCATTTTTCATAGCCCCCACCTCAGCAGATAGCATCCAGAGAATACAATTCCACCAACGATTATTTCAGCCCACTTTGTCGGTAAATCAAGCCACTTTTGCTTAAATCTAAACCACGGCTCTTTTTCATATAGTGTCCAGCAAAAAGCATAAACAGGCGCAATGGATAAACCAATTAAAATATATCGCCAATCAAAAATCATCATAGGAATCATCGGACAAGCATAACGCAAGCTCATATATATAAAGTCATATAAAAATCCGTAACGATAATCAGAAACACCAAGCTTGCTAAATATCCAATCACAAGGGTAATGATACCAACGTTCATTATATCTTGAAATATTAGGTGAATCACCTCTCCCGATGTCAAAACAACACCCATGTCCTCTACTCCAGAACTGAAACTGAAGCCAACAGCTAACCACCGCTGCCACAAGCCAATTCTGCCAAGCGTCCGGATTAGTAACATAAATACTCATAAACAAAGCAATCACAAACACAGTTTGCAAACCTCTGTTTCCCAAAATCTTGTATTTCTCGTCGGGAAACATACCTCCAAACCAACGTCTAGCAAACGCACCTAGAATAAAATAAACTATATACATCTAATTAAAGCCTCCGTTATTTATTCAACATTAAATCTTCCACTCTCCGGTTTTTATTAAACGTGCAATTCTTTCGGCTCTTGCCGGTGTTTGTTTGGCATAGGCAGAATTTAAGCACTCTTTGCTTGCTTTTTCAAAATCTCCGGAAGCCATGGCGGCAAGCATATTCTTAAACTTGCACAAGCCGCTTATTCCAAGCTGAAAGCCCATGTCTATCAAAGCATATTTGCGTTCATCGTCCAATTTGGCAAAGCACCGGACCATGTTATCTAAAAGTCTAATTGTTTCGTTGATGTCATTTTCAAGCAAAAAATATGCTTCCTGACGTGTGATGTTTTCCGGGTTTTTAATTACCAGACGTTCGGCTTCGGTGAATGGCTTTGCTTCCAAATTGCGGCCGATGCCGATGGTTCTTTTTCCGGCAGAGCAATAATAAGGCTTTGCTCTAAAACCCTCATGAAATTCTAAACGTTTTTTAATCTCAAGCAAATTCATCAGAATAATCCTAACAATCCAAACTTAAACGCACAAATGGCTAAAACAAAAAGAAAGCCCCAAAGCAACCGATAAACCCTTTTGTTGCTTATAGCTTTCTCAATTAACCATTTCCAAAATTTGTATTTTTCTTCGCAACTCATCTTCTGCTTCTCCCCCTATCAATTTCACGCTCAATCAATTTATCAAGCTTTCTTTCAAGCTTATTAAAATCTTCTTTTGTAGCTAGGGTTTCAAGAAGAGAGAATACTTTTTCACGCAGTCGTTGGAGTTCTTCCTCAAGTTTTTCAACCTCGGATTTGTTTGCTTTTCCGTGGAGTGTCTTTCCAATCCATCCTATGATACCAACTATGGCCATCACCGTATATTCAACAGCTGTGTGGATTAAATCTTCCAATTTTTCTCTCCGGTTATTGTTCTCCCCTTAATTTGAAGATAAACCGACAAGAGAGCCTTTGTCAACCGGACGCATAAAACAAGTTAAAATAAAATTAGGACGGGGTAGAAAACCACCTCCGCCCTATGCTGAGAGCTACAAGGCATTACCGGAGAGATTGCTGGGTTTATTTGCGGGGGAGTTAAACCCAACAACGAATACCTTTTTGCTCCCATTGCTTTTCTCCTTAGATAGAAACAACACCGCTCACAGTAACGGATGTGTTTGCTGTCAAAGTGAGATTGTTTTCGTCAACGTAGTTGACTTGAACATCAACGGCATCGCCTGTTGCATCTGCCACAGAAACGTGAACAAACTTATATCCAAGTCCGTGGTTTACAGTGGCCGGTGTGTCGGCTACCAATGCCAAGTTGTCAATTGCAAAGCGGCTGTCTGCTTCGTGATAGCTGTGCAAAACTTTCCAATCGGTATTGGCTGCGGTGTTGTCTGCCGTGTCCGGGTTGTCAACCATTGCCTGCAAGCGGTCGCCTTTGTGAACAGGGATACCAAGCAATGTTCCCTCTGCAGAAATATACCACCAGTCGCCGCCGTCAATTGCACCTGCCGCACCTGAGCCTGCCGTTGGCAAACCAAGAGAGGGGTCTAACTCGTCAACAAATGCACCCAAGCCTAAAATCTCGGCATCAATATAGGCACGCAAGGCGGTGTCTTGTGCATCGAGCTGGCTTTTATTTACGGCATCAGATGCATTTACACCATCGGCAATGCCGGAGATTTTTCCGCCATTAAATTCATAATCTGTATAAATATTTTTTACCATTTAATTTCTCCTATTTTATGATGACGTAATTGTGCTTTCTGAGTTGTCATTTGCCGTCATGGTAACTTCTGGGGCGTTTAACATCAAATAAACATTTCCGGCAACGGACAATCCTAACAAAATAGCCAAGACCCATGTGGCAATAACCCATGGCTTGGCTACAACTTTGGATAATGCGATAAGTTTTTCAAGCTCGTTCATTCTTTCCATCCCCCTCTAAAGAATTGATAAACGTTCACGCTTATTTTTGCTATAAATGCTTTATATCCATTTAAGCCGTCTTGCTTCCAAATGTCAACCAATACCTTGGTTGCATATTCCCTTGTGTATTGTGAACGGTGTTCACAAAGCCAATCATGGAAGCAGCTTGCCCTTATACCTTTCCGCAAATCTTTATTTGAAAAGATAAACGTAAACGGGGCTTTTACAGTAACCCCGTCGAAAACGTAACCTTTTGGCACAATAACGCTGTCATGCTCTAAATCTCGCAATGTAACGTAATTAATGCCATAAACAGCAAAATCAAGCGTGTTTATTAGAGTGTAGCCGGATTGTCTTCCCATGTTATATTCTCCAATTCTTCGGCTGTTTCTGCGGCGTCAATTTTAGCCTTGAGAGCCGTTGCTTTTTGGTGGCAAGTGTTAGACCATTCCGCAAGAGCCGCAACCATACCAACAAGCTGTGTTTTGTTCAGGTCAATTGTGGTGTTGTCTTGACAAGTCCAAGTAATTTTTGCTGTATCATCAGCAAGAGCCATAGCCTGCGCAGCCATTGAAATTCTTTGAGCGGAAATTTGGTCGCTGTCAAAGGTTTTGCCAAGATATTCAAAACCACCTTGCTCGGCGGCATCACGAGCTTGATTTATTTCTTCACGCTTTATGAGTTTTAACTCCTCAAGAGGTTGCTGCGGACATTGACTGGCAAAATAATATCTGCCATCATAACCTTGGATAATTTCATCCTGAGCTTCAAGAGCATTCTTATCGAATTTATAGTCAGCAAAACTTGATATGTTATTATTCTCATCTAATAGATAGAAATGTTTATTTGTAGACATCTTATCACCTCATATTATGCGAAGGGGTATATTTTAACACTAGAGGTCGATGCGAATGTTATCACATCACCAGCTTTCACCAGAAGACTAAAGCAATTTTTAGTACCATCCAAAGTTGTCCAACTAATAACGTTAGTGCCATTAATGGTGAGACGACCTTGTTGGAATCCACTACCTGCATTACTAACTACAACTAACAGACCGCTTTTTGAAGCTTTTGCCCCTGAGGTTATGGTAACACCTGCGGCATAGTTTACAGCTATTCTAGCTCGGATAGCAGCCTTACCTGTAGCGGTGAGGTTACTTAAACTAGTGTTTGCTTTCCCATTAAGAGCTGTATTAACGGCATTATTGCTTGGATATTTTGACGTAGAGCCATCAATGGTTTGGGATAGGTTGGATATAAGCTGATATGGAGATAAATCTGTAGGAACAATGGCCCAATCATCTGTGCTTGCAGTTGGTTCTTTGCCTTGGTTATCTCTTAAGGCTTGATATAGCTTTTTGTCTTGGCCTAAGCAATAACCGCCCTCTTTGTAGGTGGTGGTATTATTCCAACGCATGACACCATATTGCTCGGCTTCTTTGATGAGGGTGTCTTGCAAAAATGCGTGTTGGTTAAAGTCTGAGCTATCCACAATTGTTTTGAATGGCCATGCTTTGTCAATGGCTGTGGAGTTCAGCGTAGTATCTCTGTATGTTACTCCGGCAACCGGCGGTGTGGGAATGGTGGTCTGTGCATTTTCTGCCCAAATCCCCGGAAGCGTTGTGTTTCTGTTTTGTATAGCCATTTTTTAGCCCTTTCTTTCAATAACATTTCTTATGTTCATAGTTGCAGGATACGGAATATTTGCCGTTTGGTCAACTTGGTTGTTGTCGGCAAAATATGTGAGATAGTTTCGGTCTGTCTTACTAATAGATGCCGGAATAATCAAGTCAACATCGCAATTGTCTGCATCGGAGAAAGACACATATATTTCCATTATTTCAAAAATAATTTGTTGTAGTTCCTCTCTTGATGCAAATTTTACATGGTTCTTAAGAGCTTTTCCCCATAAATATCGGCGGTATGTATCATCCGTCATATTTTCAATAACTGCCTGTTCTGCATTTTTTACCCAAGCAGATCCTTTATCCGGAGATGTTCCATCATTGTCAGGAGCAAACCAAAAGTCTGTGTCATAGTTAAAATATGCTCTCTTTTGCCCCAAAATCAAGCCAATTAAATCCAAGTCTTCGCCTTGTCCATAAAAAATAAAACTTCTTTTTTCCAGCTCAATAAGCGCATTATACAGCTCTTGAATTTCATCCATATAGGCTTTTATTATCTGCATATATATCGGAGATGACGCATATTGAAACAAAGCCCTTTTTTTTGCTTGCTCATAAAGGCTTTTGTTTTCATACGCTGAAAAGTCGAGTTCCAAATTTTCAACAGTCATAATTCCCCCTTTTAGGCAATATCAACAGTTATATTGCTTTCCTTAAATATTGCCACTTCATTCCACGCAATATCAATATCAGCCTCGCTTAATCCTTGGCTATGTTTGCCAATTTTTAAGCTGTTAATTTTAAATCCGGGAACTTCGTTAACCGGAGTATATAGCCTTGTGCGAATAACATCCACGCCCGGAGCAAATCCCTCGGTTGCCTGCAAATTATACTGTGCATAACTTACAATATTTTGCTTTATTTGTTTTTTTGCATCTTCGGTAGATGCCGGAAACTGAGATGAATCTGTTATGGTTATATTAACTTCAACATCAATCTCAACTTCTTCAGGGCGGCTAAATTTAATTTTGTTCACTTGGCCTTGGTTATCAGTTATATCCACCTCTGTTGATCCAAAGAAGCTATTTATATTTGCACTCTTTTTGGCAATAGAATTGGCGATATCCTCATTTGTTCCGCCAACAACAACAGCGGCCACGCTTTTAGCATCAATTCCTCTACTGTCAGTGGTCAAACCTGTGTTTTGATAAACGCGAGCAAATTCCACACCAGAAACATTCAAAAGTCCGGCATATATGGCATCAATTTGTCGATACGCTGTGTTTGATGTGGCTCTTTGTTGTTCGAGGTGGAGTTCCTCATCTGTTTGAGGTTCGGCTCCAACAACCACAACACCGGTGTTTGTAACGTTTGTCCATCCGTATGTCGGAGTTTTAATTACAATTACCGTATTGTTTTGCGGGTTGATTGGCCCTTTGGTCAATGCGGTTGCCGTGCCGGTTGCGGTTCCGTCCGCTCCAATTGTTACAGACTTATCCACAGAATAATTAACAGAGTTTTCCACATCGGAAATAAGAGACCCTTGAGGGATTGTCGCATCTTTTAACCCGGTAAATTTAACGTTAATTTGTGTTTGGCTGCCAAATTTCGCCACCAAGCCATTAAGCTGAATTAAACCTTTTAATATCGCTCCGCTTGCCTTGTTTGGATCTCTAACCGTTGATGCTTGATAGGCATGCTCCCAGCACTCGGCAATGGCTTCCGCCACAATAAAGCTCACTTGCATAAACAAGCTATCGTCACTCTCGTTTTGAAAAACCTTTTCGCCGGTTTTGTCATCGGTGATTTCGGTTATTCTGGCTTTGATGCTGTCATATACATCTGCAATTCTTTTTGGCTTGAAGCCGGTGTCTGTCATTCCAAATTGTGCCATTGTTATAAATCCTCGCTGATTGTGAAAAACTCGCCTTTGACCTTGATTTCGGCATAGACTGAGCATTTGTTGGTTTTGTTGTCAAAAAGCAAATTCAATTTGCGGATTTCTTCCACTCCCTCGGTGTTAAAAATCTCTTTACGCAACAACAAATTAAACCTTTGCACGTCTTTAGTGCCTAAAATTTCGGTATAATAAGGTATGCCGGCCGGAGTGTAGTTTATCCACTCGCCCTTAATGCGGCGGATGCGTGTGATTACTCTTTGGGCAACCTCATTGCCGCCGGTCACATAATACATCTTGCCGTCTTTGGTGGCAATGTCGCCTGTTTTGTCATTTATTGCCATGTCAATGCTCATTATTTACTCCTATTCAGGCGGTTGAGATGGTGTTGGACTTCCCGGTCCGGGGTTATATTTATGCGTGTGTCCTTTTCCGCTTATGCCGGCAGCCACAACATCCGTTTGTCCGGTAATTGTTCCGGTGGTTGTTTGGTCGCCGGTGTGGCTGATGTTTCCGGTTATTGTTTCATTTCCGGTATGTTCAACATCTCCGGTTATTTTTATTTTGCCACCCGACAATACTATACTAACTTCTCCTTGTTTTAATGTCAAACCGGTGTTTGACAGGCTAAACAATGAGCTTTTGTCTGCGTTGCGTATCTCTACCGCATCGGGGCTATAATTTGGAATTTTTGCCTTTGTGATAATTCCGGGGAAGCACATGGCATCGGTTTCATCAAAACAACGAATGGTGCAAGTTTCCGGTGTTGGTCCGTCTGCCGGTGGAGATATTTGCCCCGTGATTAAAAAGTTGTCCAAGGCTCGCTCGGCAAAAAACAACGTGCATTTGTCGCCTGCCTTATACGGCATTGTTGTTCCCAGGCCCAAGCCCTCGCTCCACGACAAAGCCATGGGGATGTTGGTGATTATCGGTCGGTTGATGTATCTGACCAGCTTGGTGTTTGGATCAACAATTTTTATTTGAATTGCCGGAATGGCAGCCACCACCTGATTGGCATAGTCCACACTTTGGATGATGGCCGGTATTGATGTGTGTATGTCTGCCGCTTTGCGGTCAAACTGCATATTAAAGTCTATTCCGGCATTTTTGTTTCCGCTATAGTCCATTTTTTATAACCCCACCGTGAAGCATTGCAAACTCATATCCCAACTATTTGACCTTGTGTCTAGGTCAAAGTCGGCATTGTGTATCTTGTATGTTCCGTCCATCAGCGGATTAACGCTGCTTTTTACCTTTATTGTATTGGCGGGGGAGACACCCGGCACATACATTGCCTGAATGTCCACCCCTATTTGTGCTTGTGCCGGCCCAGAAAGCAATGGGGCAACTTTCTTTAACCTTGATGCGCCGTCAAGCACAACTGTATTGCTGAAGACTTTTTTATCGCCCACAGCCTTAAAGCTACCATTTTCTATAAACCAATTAAAACCATATTGCTGGCCGAGCTTGTCCAACACGGCTCTTGCGTTGCCGCTTGCCACAATGCCGGAATATCCGGTTTTGCCATCTACGTTGATGTCATCGGGGTTAACCCCAACCCCCTCGATTGATGCGGCAATCTTTTTTATCACTTCTTTAAGCTCTACCTGTTGCTCAAAAGATTGAGAAACAACCGAACGCAACAAATTGCTTTGGCCATCAAGTCCGTTTAGGTGCGTGATGATGTCGGCTCCCGATTTTTCCACCACCACCGACAAAACACCACCGGAGAACAAAAGCTCTTTTTTCTGGCCTTTGTATCCGGCATAGACTTTCATGCTGAGTTGGCTCTGGCAAATGGAGTTTCTTGTTTCTCGGCTCAGGTTCCAAATGGAAACCGAGCTTGAGTTTGGCACGCCGAGCATGGTTTTTGATACGTTTGCCCGAACTCGCAATGTGTTTGGTGTGCCGTCAGATAAAACCCGAACAAGCGGATTTTTACCCTCGTTTTTCTCCCAATCTTTGAGCGGGCCAAAAATAACCTCAATTTCTCGGCAAAAATCGGTCATAGCATTTTATCCTCAAAAGCTACCGGCACTTCTTCGCCCTTGGCATAATAAATCAAAAATGCGGTTGTTCCAAGGCTGTCTGGTGTGTCGTTGTTTCCGCCGTCTGTGGTCTGAACTTGGAATGCTTGCTCATCAAACTCAATGCACAATCCTTTAACCAAGTTATCCACTCCGGGGAGAAGACTTATGCCGGTCAAAATCGGGGTTTCGTTGATGTCATAAATATCCATCAGCCATGTTTGGGTTTTTGGCAAATAATATGTTTCTATGATATAATCCTTGCCGCCGAGGTTATATGTTGCTCTGCGTGAGCCGTCATTGGTAAGTGGAACAATAAAAGGCATCTGCAAATCTCCCTATGAAACAAAGCCGGATAACGTGCTTTTTAGGTTTCCGGTCATCTTTTGCACTTGCTGCTTTCCGGCATTTACTGTATTTGTTAAAGACTTTCCTATACCGCCCTCTTGCGACACAACATTGGCATTTTTTATCACTTGCAAATCAGAGAAGTTAAGCTCCTCAAAATCGCAAGCAATTTGCAAGGATCCCTTGTATGGTGCGGAGTGAAGCATGCGGACGTTTGAAATCATCATATTTGTGTAGGAATAATGCTCGGTTGTAACAGTTATAAGCTCTTGCGTGCGGCTGATGTTGTCCAGCTTGTCAAATATCTCTTGGCTCCGGCTTTCAAGCAAACTTGTCCATCCGGTATTGGTTACCCCAAAATTGATGGACAAAACCCTCGGATGAATGATGACATGGTCGGCAATAACGGCTCCGCTCTCAAGTGTGTTTTGCGTTACCTCGTTTTTGCGTGTGTGGTCTTCCGACATTTTTACATCGGCCATAATTTCGCCGTATGTCGGAGAGCTTATAAGAGCTTGCCCAAATAAAAAATTTGTAATTGTATTTAAGGATAAAGCTACCATATATTACCTCACAAATGGTGTGAATTGTCCGGGGGTGTTGGTTTGAGCCGTGCTGATGTATGGTGTCATCACGTTCATAACCTCTTGTGCATTGGCTCCGGTCATGATGGTTATTTGCGGAGAGTTATTAATTGTCGTGCTTCCTTGTCCTTGCAACATTGCTTGATATGATCCCTTGCCCTCGTAATTATCAAACCATGATGCACCCGTGGCAAATGCTTCTCCCATCTGTTGCGGAATTGTTGCTATTCCGGCAATGGCTGCTTTCCACCAGCTTTCTTTTTTCCAACGCTCTGCCCAGTTATCCCATTTGTCAATGAGCTTTCCAAGAGCGGATTCTCCGTTCATGCACCAGATGACAAAATCTTCTATGGCCAAAGCAGCAACTGTGAACGCTGTTCCAATCAATGCCAGTTTGGCAATCATTGGTGTAAATATAACCAGCAAGCCAAGCAAAGCACCTCGCAATGTGCCGCTGATGAGTGATGCCAAATCAATTTTATCATTAAATTCCCCTAAGTCTGGCAAAAACCCTTTTATGTTTTTGATAAACCGACCGAGAATGTCCGTTGTTCCGGTTAAGCCATCGCCCAAGCCTTTGACGGTCTTTTCTATGCCTTGCTTCAAAATGCGAGAGTTTGCCACAATCCAATCTTTCATGGACGTAACAACATCAGTTAAACCGGGAGCAACCGACAACGCAACCGTTCGGCCAATACCCTCAAATGCAAACTCCAATGCATTCAGCGACTTTTTAAATTCTTCCCCTCGTTTGAGTGTTTCTTCAGGGATAACCGCCCCAAGGGCATTTGCTTCTTTGCGAAGTTGCTCAAGGCTCAAGCGGCCTTGTTTGATTAAAACAAGCGTGTCATTGCTCAAGCCGAGGCGGTTTGCCCATTGTAGGGCTTTTTGCTCGTTCATGCCGTTTAATTTATCGGCAATATCGCCAAGCAAAGCATCGGCAGATTTCATTTTGCCGGATGCATCTCGAATGCCAATGCCCATCATGAACAATGCTTCGTTAAACTCTCCGGGAATTGGCGATGACATGGTTTCTATGAGCATTTGCAAGTCTGAGGTTACGGCATCAGAAGACACACCGACACTCTCGGCAGCGTATTTATATTCTTGCAGAGTTTTTGTGGCAATGCCGGTGGTCTTACTGAGGTTGGTTAATTCTACCGCTCCGTCTGATACCGATTTGATGGTGTAGGCAATAGCGGTTCCGGTGGCGGTTGCTGCGGTAGCGACTGTCTGCATACCCTCACGCAAATCAGACAAACCTTTTTTGAATGTTTCAAAGGCGGCTTTGGATTGGTCGCTCATTTTGAAACTCAAAAGCTGGACAAGTTCGTTTGCTACTGCCATTTGTTATTCTCCTCTTGCTTGGCTCTCCATGTAGTCAAGCCAATTATCTATTTTCTTGGCAATGTAAAATGTTTTCACATCGCCGGTCTTGGTCAAATAATCAAGGTTTATAATGCCTTTTCGGATCGGCCCTGAGATGAAGCTGATGGCTCGGTATCCATCTGGGATGTCGATAAGTTTGCCACCATTGATTTCAAGCCTACTACTGCTGAACTCAGCGTAGCAGGCAATTGTTCCCCCAGCAGTTCTACCATTGCGGCAACAACAACCAACCAAAGCTCATGGCTGTTTTCCGGCTGTGAAAACCAATCTTGAATGACAAGCTCGTTATCCAAGCGGACATTCTCCGGTGTGATTACTCTTTGCAAAACCTGATTAATAATTTGTTTTGTTTCTTCCGGCTTTATGGAAGAAAAAAGAGCAATAAAGTCGGTGTCTTCAACTTTTTTGTTCTTCTCGGTTACAATCTTGGTCAATCCGGCAAGGAGGCCGCCAAACTTGCTCACAAATTCCAAGTGATACATGACGGCATCCATAACCGAATAGCTCTCAACCTTATAAACGTGGTTGTTAATTGTTATTTTTGAAAAATCCCCCATTTTTTTCTCCTATGATTTTTCATTAGTTCATTAAATAATCTGTTCCGACAAAGGTGTATGTGATACCGCCTTGTTTCTTGTCGCCGGTGCTAAGGCTTGACGGATTGCTTACCATGGCATTGGTAATTGTTACCAACATATCGGCCCCGGTACGCAAAACAAACACGGATGTTACACCGGTTCTTTGTTGCAATGTCTTTGCGGTTTCAAGCATAGAAATTGATTGAGATGTTTCTCGGAATGTGATTGACACTCTTACACCTTGGTCGGTGGCTTGGTTTAATCCGCCGCCGTCTGTTCCCTCGGTGATGTCAACTTCTCCGCCCACACGCTCAAGCACGATAGAGGTTCCGTCCATCAAGCCTTTCAAATCAATACCATTGAAAGATGCGGAACAGTTCCTTTGGTTATAAACTTTTTTTATAGTCATGGTTTATTCTCCCTACTCAGTAACAGTGATGTTCAAAGCAATGGTTCTCATTGAACCGCTGTCATTGACATTGACTTGGATTGGTGTACCAATACCGGCTTTGCGTTGTGCCGATGTGGTTTCGGAGATTTCTTGCGGAATAATCTCAACCGCAGGCACCAAAGACAAGCCGTTTTCTGAAGCATCGTTTTGTTCTTCTCGGTCGGCAAAAGAGCCGTTTTTGGTGTATTTTTTGCCGATTTTAGATGCGGCAGAAATAAGCAAGTTTTGACCTGCCGGAGTATAAGCAACCTTTTTATTACGCAAGAATACGTTCAATGTTTCAATCTCTAATTCTGAGATGAAGTTGCAGATATTGATCCAGCTATCGGTTCTCCAGTCAATAGATGATTGGTCGCCGTTGCGGACAATCTTTTTGCCGGTGTCGCCAACGTATAAAATGGTGTTTGCTCTCTTGCTTTCAAGAACAGTCCAGTTTGCTTCCACATCCGGCAAGGTTACGGCTTCAATGCCAATGTCTTTGAACTTGCCATCAATAACTTGGTCGTCCAAGCTATAATTAACGGCCAAAAATTCAGCCAAATATGCAACATCGGGATATACCTGTGCGTTGTTGTGGTAGAATGTGGCAACGTTGCTCATGCCTTTTTTATTGCAGTAATCCACAATATTTGTGGTGTCGCTTGCAGAATATGCGGTTGGGTTGTTTGAAACCAAGGCACAAGCAGAGCGATATGAGCGTGCATTTACCCAATCAGCAAAGTCTTTTTGGTCTTGTGTATCTCGGTATCCGCTGTCTAAAGCAAAGCCAAACACATTAACGCCCATTTTGTTGGCAAAATCAATACATTGGTTTACTTCTTCCAAGAATGTTCCGTGTTTGTAGCCGTCCACAACAGTTGCACCGGCTTTTTCAGACAAGCCAAGCATGTCGGATACGTCTGTTCCGGTATCCGGTGCCATAGCATAGCTGATGGTAGATGATGCGCCTTGTGTGGCAGATTTTACAAGCAACTGGCCATTGTAGTCGCTGGCAACGAATGCGCCGCTTGCGACTCCGTTCAAAACTTCGGCTACTTTTTCAACCGATGTAGCGGCGTTAAAGTTAAGACCTGAAATTTCTTTTAATGCTCCGTCAACAGTAATTTTGAAAGCACCATCAGAAACGGCTTTTAATGCATCCAATTTAACCGCCGGAGACAAAGCATATGCGGCTTGGTCGGCATCATAAATTGCCGAGATTGCCATTCTCTTTGGTCTGTTTGTTTTTGAAAAGAAAGCATTGCCGGCCCAATATACAGTGTCGCCAACTGTGCAATATTTTTGATATCCATCCCATGTGGATGCCAGCTTTACTCTTTCGCCATGCAAAAAGTTTGTTTTGTTTGAGAACAAACTCAGCAATGTCATATCTCTTGCAGCCGCTCCGCTCGCTTTGGAAAGGCTGAATTGAATGTCATAAGAAATTGGTAATTGAGACATCTTATTCTCCTACTTCTTGTTATTTGTTAATTTCAAGCACAAATTTGTTATCATTATTTATGCTTTCCACAGTTATGTCAACCTTATCAAAACTGTCAACTTCTGATTTCGGCTGCTTGTCTTGCCATAGGGCATTCATGTAAATTGTGACGATTGCCCTCGGCTGTGCGGCTCCCATAAACGGCATAGATATGTCTTGCACGCTGTCATGTCCGCCTAAGCCCATATATTCCCACAACGGAGCATTTTTGAATTTTTGCTCCATGTCCGGGTCGTCAATTGCTCCATAGAAGCGTTCATCATGTTTGAGCTTGGCAATGAAAGATTTGAGTTTGTCCATGGCTCCTTTTCCGTAGGCCTGAATTTCAAACTCCATGATTGTTTCTTGGATTTCGTCATATATCATATTGCCATCGTCATCTACGCTTTCTTCGCTGATGTCGTATTGATATGGCTGGTCGTCTTTTAAGCGAACGGTGCAATATTGGTTTGCGGCTTGCGGACCTTGTGACGGCCATAGGATTGTTTCCCATCCGGTGGCAAGTTTAACCGCCGCCCGAATAAGCTCTTTTGCTTCCTCTGTCGTTACTGTTTTAACCATTGGCAATGTCCTTATATTTGATTGCATAATAACTGCGGAAGTTTGAATTTTTGGCGGTTTTGGGATTTCTCTTTACAATAAACTCTTTGCCGTCAATAACAACGTATGTTTGCTTGTTTTGCACGTTTGCGTTGTTTTGATCCATAATAAAAAATTCATCATAGTCTTTGGCAAACATAATGCTGTATGCTTCATCTACCAAGTTTCCCTCGGTTAAGATTTCAAGGATTTCTTCTTCCACATCGAGCAAAATGGCTTCATCAATGGTGCGTTCGTTTTCCTTTGTCATAACCCATTCGCCCCGGATGTATTGGCCGACCATTTCATAGGCGGTGAAACTCTCCGGGCAAGCAAATTCTGCTAACGTTTGGCTAAAATCAAAAGGAAGTATCGACATGGTTATTTCATCCCCTCAATGATGGCATCATAATCTTGCATGGTCAAAAATGAGCGTGGCTCGCTTTCCTCATAGCCTTGCCATACCCTATTGATATTTTCGGTGATGACGTGCAAATCAACATCATCCTTGGCTTCTTCTCTGGCAAACTCTAAAAGACGAATGAACAACGGCACATCCAAATGCACGCCGTCTATGCCTTTCATGGAGTTTTTAACCCGAATTGTTTTTGAGAAATCACGCATATTCATCTCCTATCATTGTTTTTCTCAAGTTTACCCCACAAAAAATACAAAGTCAAAAGGACTATTTTTTCTTTTTGCGGACAACGTAGGTTGCTGCGTTGGCCATTGCTCCGGTATCTACAAGCGGATTATTGCTCTTTTTGCCCTCAACCTTGAACAATTTACCGCTTTTTTTGTTGTGCATCCATCCACCTTTGACGGTTATGGGTGCGTTTGCCGGTGTTTTTAGGTCAACAATCGCTTTTTTAATCTCGGTTGCTCCAATCTGTCCGGCATTCTCTAACGCTTCCACAGCGTCCAATTTTCCGTTTACAACCTCATTATAAAGGTCAGGAGCGATTTTATTCCATCGCTCCTTGGCTTTTTTTCCTGATGGTGTCATGAAATCACGGGCAGGAGAATTGTATGTTCCATAATTATTCCAGATTGCCACGTCTATGATGCTTGCTCCGTTGTCATAGTGTGGTGTGTTGAGTTCTTTTTGTCCGGACGGAAATCCGGCGGCTGCTTCTATCTCGGTAAGTTTTACCGCTTTGGCCATGACCTTATCAAGCCAATCGGGATTGTTTTCTTTGTTTATTTTTGCCGACATAGAAACATCTGCCATTTTATCCTCTGCAACAGTAATTTTCGCCACTTAAAACCACATAGCCGGCCGGCATTACCATGTTCATTAATGATAAAAACTCCAAGCCGTAGCTCGTGCGTGCGTAGTCGGCTTCCATCGGGTTTTCTGATGAAACCATCGCGCTGTGGCTATATGAATTTGACAGGCTGGCGTTACTTGCGCTTTGCGAGCTAACCAAGCCCGGATTGATAGAATTCTTTTTGTTGGTTTTTAGTGCCTTGGCAATGTTATATTCCAAAGCAAGGCGGTGAGCAGTCCACAAGAACAGAGCTTCATTGCGCACATCGCCCCAAGATGTATCGCTCAGGATTTTGTCGCCCAGATTTCCCTTAAATTCAACAGTTGCTTGTGGAATGTCGGAAAATTCGGGATACACGGCAATAAATTGTGCATAATCAAAACTCATGTTCTTGCTTCCTACTTTTGGCTACTTAATCCAATGTAATTGAACCAGCGGCTTCTTTCTTCTTTACTTCTGCGGACACGGTGCGACCGTCTTCGTGTTTCTCGACCGGATTTGTCAGTTCGGCCGGCGCATCATCAGGAGTTACAGAGATGTCTTTGCGCTCTGCTTCCTGTGCGTCCGCTTGGTAATTGCATCTGATTAAACCTTTATCAAGCCAGATTTTAATCATATCATTGTTTTTCAGCTCCTGAAAAACGCCTTTATCCACAGATTTTAATTCCTTAGGATAAATCATGATTTTATGACCGCCCTCGTTTAGCAAAATCGGGTTTGTGGTCATATTTGTTAAAACCACCGTTCCGCTTGCCGCCGAAAGGTTTTTAGCTGTCTGGTTTGTTGGAGCCGCTTTTTGTGCGGCGGCTCCGTTATTTTGTTTTTTCTGAAAAGCCATATTGGTATCTCCCCATTGAATTATTTATTTAGATGCCATCTACATATAATGTAGACAACGGCTGACGGATTACATAAGAACCATGCTTCTGTTCCGAATAGAACTCTGCGCCCAGCGGAACCGGAACTGGTGCCTGCAAGGTGTAGCCCATCGGGAACGGCAAAGCCTGATTGCGTTTGCTTCTGTCCTGCAAAATCATACGTCCTGCGGTACCTGCGTTGTTTGCGTTTTTCAGATAACGGATAGGGATGATTTCGAGTTCTTTGCCTCTCTGGTTTGTGTAGATGTTATATTTCTTCACATAATCCAAAGCAGACTGGAACACAGCGGCAGATGCTCCCAAAGTATATGGAGTTACAGCCAACAGGTTAAACTGTTCCAAAGGCAGGAACACGGTGTTCGGCAGGAACACGCCTCTTGAGTTGGTCCATACAGTCGCTAAGCCATCGGTGATATCTTTTACCATTTCGGCAGCGGTCTTCTTACTCCATTCGGCACCACCGGCGGCACCGCTTGCGGCGGTTGATGTGGTTACACCTGGGAAGTTCATAAAGCCTTTGAAACCAACGGCATCGTCACCGAAGAATACGGTGCGTTCAACCAAGTTATCGCAAGCAAAACGCATACATTCGCCCAAATCCTGAGCCAAGTTTCCGTTAAAGCCCATCTGATACTGGCGAGCGTCTTCGTTGTCGATTTTTGCCCCGACATTAGAAGCACACAACGGAACAGTGGACGAACCGGCCGTCTGGCTTACCATCGGGATGTTGTTGTTTTCAGCCTGGCCTCTGAATGCGGCGGCACCCTGGCGGTCACGGCTGATGAATGCATACTGAGTTGCACCGGCGTTAATATCAGAAAGCACCTGATCTTCTTTTACGACTTTATACCAGTCATGCTCCGGATATTCGACATCATAAAACGCAGAATCAACAGCGGTATAGATGCTGAATGCGATTTCCTGCATATTTACGTTTGCTTGTCCGCCGTATGTGAAAGAACCTTTAGACATGTTTTATTCTCCCCTACGCTACGATTTCAATTAAAGCCAAATCTCCGGCAGCACCTGAGTTGCGAATTTTCAGCTTGGTTAATGCAAAGTTTTTGCTTGTTTCGGCCGTTACAGTCAAATGACCTTTACCACCGGCAGCGGCATCATCGGTATAAGCGATGTAAACCGTTGAAGTCGGGGTAAATGCGGCCGGCATTTTGTACCAGAAACGGCCGCCAACTCTGTCATATCTCAAGACAGTGGCCTGACGTTTTTCCGGAACATAGTTTTTGCCAGATGCATCGGTGCATCCTGCCTGTGTTCTGATTACAAAGCCATAGATTGCAACGGCATCAGCGGCTGGCAATTTGGCTTCCAAATCGTTAATACCGGAAATTTTGGCAGATGCGATAGCACTTGCGACAACACCCGAGCCAACATCAATGCCGTTTGCTTCGCCAACGGAGATGGCATCGCAAAGATTAATGTCGCTGGCTGCATAAAGTCCGCCATGGACACCTGCTGCCGGTTGGTCGAATACTGCGTTCTGGATTGCTCCAAAAGCGGTACCCATATAAACACCTCTAGACATGTTTGTTTCTCCTACTTGTTATTTGTGTTTCCAAGAAAACATACGGTCTTTTGCAGACATCCCGTTGTTTCCGGTTTTTGAGTTCACAACTTTGGCACCATTAACGTTGCCGAGGTTGTTGCTCAATTCTTTTTTGTTTTGCACTTTCTGTTTTGCTTCAGCGGCAATGGTCATGAAAGATGCAATTTTAGAATTGTCATCCCATTCTTTGATGTCCAAGCCACGCTTGTTCATAACGTGGGCGGCCAAGAACATGGCACGCTCAGAGCGTTTCATATTCTTCAAAGAATTTTTAACTTCCTCTTTGTCTTTGTCGTCAACTTCTTCATCGACAACAGCTTCCTCAGCTTCTTTCTGAGCGATGAGGTCTTCGGCAATTTCTTCCTGAGCTTCTTCAGACAAAGCATTTTCAAGTTTTTCTTTGTATTCCTCAATGGAAGATTTCTTTTCTTCCAAGTCAGCGTTCAAAGCGGCAACCTGTTCTTTCAATGAAGTTACTTCCTCAACGGCTTTGTCAATGTCAGCTTGTTTTGCCTCGCTGGCTTCGTTTGCCATTTCTTGAGCCTTGTCGGCATCTTCTTTGGAAGAAAACTCCATCTCTTTGTCTTTATTGCCAATTTTCATGCGAATTGTATAAGACATTTTTGTTTCTCCTGTTTTTTTGTTGATAACTTTAACATCGGCTCCGCATCTGCCCTCGCCTTTGCGACAAAGCAAAATGTGGTTGAACACAATGTTTTTTTGAACATAAGAATATGGCTGGCCGTTTAGCTCGCCGTCTTCTTTCTCAAAATCAGCTCGATATCCGGCAGAAATTTCCACCAAGATGCCGCTCTTGATTTCTTCAATGGTCTGTGCATCCAAAATTGTGAGGTCGCACATTATGCCTTTGTCTTCTACTGTCATTTCTCCGGCAACAGAGCCTTTGGTATAGCCGTCTGTCAAGGCATTTTCTACAGTTCGCCATTCGTGTTCATCAATGACTACGGGCTTACCCTCGCCAGTTTTTAACGCTTCGGGGGTGAATTCGCTTGCCGGAATAAGAACATCCACCTTGTCGCCCGGAATATTCAGGCCTTGCAACTCACTGGCATAATAGGGATATACTCCCTCTTTTAACACCCTGGCTCTAACGGTCATAATTCCGTCATCATCAATTCGCCACTTGTTGCCAATAGACATTCTTATTTTGTTTGAAACTTGTAGCATTTGTTTAATCCTTTTTTGTTTCTGCGGATAGATTAACACCCCAAGCCGACAATTGTCAACAAGGGGTGTTTTTGTGGGTTTGTGGTGGTGTTTTATCGTTGTTTCCGCAAAATTGCCTAGCAGGTTTAATCGGATATAAAACAAAACCAAATACACACAAAATAAATCCAATAAAACCAAGGTTAATCATAACTGCTGTATCTATTAACCATAATGCAATTAGTCTACTCATCTTTTCTCTCCTCATAAAAAGTTACTTCATCTTTGCGGACAGGACGGCAATAAGGCCAAAAATAACCTGCTTCATCTAAGAATGGAGTTGTTTTATTTGGAATAAAATCACTTAAGCACCTTGCACGTTGCCGGTCCTCTTTATCGCAATTATCCCAAAACCAGCAAAGGCATTTGTTCTCGATGATGTATTGCCAGTTCGGTTCGGGTTCTTTATAAAATTCCCAACCGTCATACGAAAGAGCTTTAGCAGAAAAACTATACATAGCTTGATTGTTCTGGTCGTAAATACGTCCATCCTTATAATAAGAATAATCTCTTTTATCCCAGCTTTTCTTTCTAATCTTGGCCCCTTTTCTGAACTCGGGCAGCAGTTCTTCTAAATATGCCATTAGTCTTCCTCCTCCTCTTTTACTTTTCGCCAAAACAGTGCTTCCTGTTCAGTTCCTGAACAATCCCCGCTTTCGTTCAACGTCCATAAATCCCACTCTTCAAACTCGCTGATTGTGGTTGAATTGTAAAACCTATTTTGTAGACTATCGGCAAATTTTCTGTGCATTTCAGCGGCTTTGTTTTGGTAGTATTGAGCTTTACTTAATAATTTTTGCTCGTGCTGTGTTAATCCATATTTTTTACGCATTTCTCAATCTCCTTTAATGCTTGCTGAGCGGTTTTATAGCCGGCGGTTTGCAAATAAGCGCTAACTTTTATGCGGCCGTTATAGAAACAATCATCCCAACAATTAGAATTTGCATAATATCTCAAAGCCTTAACAGCAATCGAAAGCTTTTTCTCAAGTTCAATCTCTCGGTCGGTTTTAGTCATCTAATGCGCTCCCCAAGTTCAATATCAAAAACAAGGCCGTCAATATGCAAGTCGGTGTTTTTACCGCCTACAAGGCGAATATTGTCGATTTTAAAAGCCATACGTTCAGGGTTTTTCCGATATGCTTTTTGAAACTAGACAAAGCACCCTTGTGAAAACTCAAATTTCTGCAATCTGTTTTCCCAATAAGGGGTGAAATTTCTGTATTCGTGAGTTTTCCGCCCGGATTTAATTTCTTCAAACCAATGGTCGGTCAAGACAAGTTTAAGCGGTTTCATTTTTCTTTCCTTTCGATTTTCTGGCTTTCATCAAATCGTTATATTGTTCGTGAGATAACAGCCGTTGTTCTCCGTCGTCGGTTTCGACAATAACGCCGTTTCTTTTGTCAGTTTTCCAAAATCCAACAAGACGGAAATGGGGAGACAATTCTTTTGCCATAGCGACGCAGACTTTTTGCGGTACCCCCCACATCTGTGCTTCCTCTTCTGTCGGATAGACAATGAAAGCGTTTCGGGTGAGTGGTAATAGGGGGCAAACAACGTAGCCGGTGATTATGTTTGTCATTTGTTTGTTTCCTTTATCTGCCGGGGCGGGTAGCCGCCCCGGGGTAATGTTGTATTACTTTTCTTTTTTCTGTTGTTCTTCTTTATATTTTTCTTCGATGATCAGATCATCCAAGTTAGATAATACTGATGTTAGTTGTGCAAGGTCGGTTATGTGGAGGAAAGACTAAATCATCTTCATAATCAGGTGCGTTATTGCTCATTGGTTTTTTTCCTTGAAAAAGTTTTTGAAAGTATCAGCTCCATATTGTCCTGTTGTTAGTTTAATTATTTCAGCAACAGTATATTCTTTTTTTACCTTTTCTAGCCTGTTTACAAAACTCTTTGTTCCAAATTCACAAGCTCCAGTAATAACCCTATACATTTTTACCGCTTCTTCAAAACTAACAACTGTATCAAGTGTCATATTTCCAAAAGCCGATGTATCACGATTGCTTATTTTATAAATAAAACTTTCTCTTGCCTCTTTAATGGTTTTGCCATGCGAGTAAACACCATCTTTTTCAACAATATATGTTATTTCTCCTCTTACAACATCATCAAATGTTACAACTTTGTAAACACCTTTTCTATAATTCAATACCGCTGCTGGTATTTTATCATAATCTACATATTTTCTAAATTCATGTTTATACAGGCAGTAAAAAGTATCTCCTTTTCTTTTTTCACCGTCCACATATTCAGTTTTTACAAAATCAACAACCCACCTTTTGTTTTCATCTATTTTATACTCTGCAAGAGTTATCCACGAACCAACCTTAGCCTTAGCGACCGCTCTAAATCCTATTGCTGAAACCACTGCCTTTTCTCCTGTACTATCTATTTGAGCGTAGTCCCCTGATGAGCCTATTTGAGCAGAGTACCCTGATGAGCCTATTTTAGCGTAGTCCCCTGATGAGCCTATTTTAGCGTAGTCCCCTGATGAGCCTATTTGAGCGGA
>OQWD01000068.1_pt1 | contig 40385 bp, 40 predicted proteins | sample 1691631 | NCBI WGS metagenome assembly OQWD01 (sample SAMN03418283, study PRJEB22391) | human gut metagenome | biome: human-gut; feature: organic feature; material: feces | host: Homo sapiens | place: Italy | collected 2013-04 | reverse complement strand
ATATTTGTCCGCCGAGGCACCAAAAGAACCTATCAACATGGGCACGCCGTAATCGCCTACGGCCAGTCTGTCCAAAGCCGCCACCAGTAACAGGCCGCAGCAGCTCCCCAGCCAGGCACGCCCTACCTTGAGAGCACTTGCGCCCCTTCCTGCCAACCATGCTTGTCCGGGCATCCTGTGTATATTCAAATTCTATCGCACTATGGGATACCTTTTCAACATTATCGCCAACCATCGAAACGCCAGCTTGATGATCTGCGTAGCCTATATCGCTTCCGGGCCGCAGCCATGTAGTATCGGAAAAAAACAAATTGATAAATGATACATTCCTTAGGATCTTTTCGCCATTCCCATTCAAATTTCCATCTATCAACGTTTCCTGCCTGCCCAAAACAATCACATGGTTATATGGTGCATCTCCAGCAGACGCCATGTAGTATAAGAAGCCCTCAGTTCTATCAAGATACCACTCCCCAACCTGGTCAAGTAATTCAAACGCATTTTCTATAGTATCCGGATAGAGCATACCAATATTCCAATTTGCAAAGTGACAAGTCCATTGCCAAAACGGTTGATCCATATATATTTTCCCGTTTTCTATTCTGTTGACAGACCCCCATTGATGTGCCCATTGGACTTGCTGGTGAATTTCTATGTCATCCTGATTCCTCCAACTACTCATGTTGGAATATACACCTGAAGTTGGAAGGTTAAAGCCATTCTGCCTGTCCAACACAAAACCTTCAGGCCTTCCCTCGCTACGCGCGCGTGTCGCTTTCACTCCATCGACATATAGATGACGAGAATAAAATCCATTCGTATCAATAGGTGCTTTCCAGATGTTCCGACTGCTATCGTACACACTCCAATTTTCAATGCGCATGCCACCACTAATGGTAACTTTCTCATTCTGGAAGCTTGTATAAATAATTCGATGTCCGTTAAATCCTGAGTCCAGCCATGAGAAAGAAATCACATCATCCAGATAGTACGTTCCGCCTCGCAAAAATATATATATGTCTCCTGTCGCGTTTTGGTTAATTTCCCGCGCAGCCTCCTGCGCTCTTTTTATCGTAGAAAAAGGGTGTGCAATAGAGCCATCTGCATTATCGCTTCCGTTTGGTGATACATAAAACGATGTAAAGGCAGCAGCATTTAGGGGCAAGCACAGGGCATAAAACATAAGAGCAAGCCCAATAAATAATGAAATTACTTTTTTCATCCGTCTCTCCTTTCATAACGCGGTGCGGTTGACTTGCAGTTCATTCGCAAATGTTTTTTACAATGTATCTGTCAACGACCTTTCCATCGAGCCCAATTTGTCTTATGTCAGAAAAAATACCATTCTCGCATTTGACTTCCATTATTGTTTCAGCATCCACAAACAATTTAAATGCAACATTCCACTTCTTTGGAAACGCCGGACAAATAAATATCGTACGCCCCTCCACCTGCATCACCATTTTCTGAAGTTGGTTCAGAATGTTTGCACCATGATCCGTATCGGGAACTGCATCATAAATCGGCCCCCACATTCCTGGGAAGCGTGTTCCGGGATTTTGAAGTGCACAGTTTCTGCGCAGAATTTCCGCTGCGTCTTCCTCAAGTCCAAGAAGTGCTGCCACAACGCCGGCACTTTGCCAGCCGGAATAACTTGGGGCCTTTGGCGTCAAACCGATTTGAAACGGCTGATCGATCCCATACTCTTTCGTTCGTAAAGAATATGTTTTCTTTGCCAGTTCAAGATTCGGTTTATTCTGCATATAGTTTCTAAATGGGTAGATCGCATATAGTTCAGGCACTTCCACATTATACCGTTCCTCCTGGAATGACTCTGCTGGCAGGAGCGTGTCTTCATTGCACGGAATTGGAGGAAGCTTTTTCTGATACTGTAAATAATACAGCCGCTGCTGTTCAGGCAATGCGCGGATAGACAATACCCGCTGTAGGGTGCTGTGCAGTCCGGCAATGATCGGTATCGGATTGATTGTATCGCGGTAGGTTTCTATGCAGTTCAGCGGCCCGATTTGCATTTTTCCGTTTTCAACACTTGGGAATCTTGTTTCGATGTAACGCAGAAGATCATAATAATACGGAAGCAGCGTAGCTGTCAGGAACGCTTGATCACCTGTAAAGAAATAATAGTCCAACATCAGTCCGCTGAGTTCAAGTCCCGGCGAAATATCGACTGCGCCGCCCCAGCGGTTTTCTGCATATCCATCCGGCACGTTCACGCGATTCGTTCCGTATATTTCTGGTGACTGAAGGCCGCAACTCAGCGTCATTTCGGTATTATGCTGTCCCTCCGCATGATAATACCGCATAGCACGGAACCGGTTTATCTCCTGGAAACGGCTATAATATCGGAATAATGTCAGCAGCGGCTCAGTTTCGCCGCGCTCCAGCATCGCGTAATAGGGATGCCTGACATTTTGCCACAAATGCTCTCTGCACCACGAGCGTTCATCCGGGTTCACATTTTTCATCTGCACTGCCGGCTGTGCAGTACATACTCTTCCGAAATTCTGCGTTGTATAATGCTCGTCCAACCCCGGGCAAAGGTTAAACAGCATACCACTGTAAAGGATCGGCATCGCACCTCCGCTGCAGCATGCCGTCATGTATTTTGTAAGTGTATAGGCTTTCGTAATCTGCGATGTACACGCACAGCTATACTCTGTCGGCTCCTGCATATACGGCTCAAGTGACGCTAAATAATCGTTTTCTGCTGCGGGGTCTCCATCTACAAAAATGTAGCTTTTATCCCAGTATGCCTCCCATGCTTTTTGCGTATTTCGTTCGCTTTCCTCCAGCGGCTCCATATGCACAAGTCTTGTATGCAGCGCGTCACAAAACGCTTCCACGCTCTGCTGCGCGCTGTGCGTCAACACGCGGATGGAAAATGTGCGCTCTGACTGCTCAATATCCAGCACCCCTCCGAAAATGCGGTCCTGCAGCAAATTCGGGATCAGCGCCTGCGCATCACTGACATTTTGAAGCTTGGCGATTTCTTCAATAAACGTCTGACTGTTCTTATGATAAAACAGTGTTTTTCCGTCTACCTGCTGCACAACGTCCGCCGATTCTTGTATTCCATGTTTGAACTGGAATTCACCAAACGGCTCGTACGGCGCTGTCCGCCACGTGTGATACGCTGCAGAAACCACAACAGGCTTACAAAACTGTCCTGTTATGCAAAGGCAGTGCGTATTGCGCGCGACCCACAGTTTTACCATCCCATCACGGCCGCTAATCTGGATTTGCCCTTTTGTCAGACGCAGCTTCTGCATATATGCTTCTTTTGTAAACTGCACTGGCGAAAAGCGGAGCTGTATCTCGCCAAGCTTGATTGTTCGATCCAGTTCGGAGAGTGCGTCAGACCTGGACAAGTAGCAGTGTAGCACACCGTCTTCTGTTACCCAAGCGCTGACAGCCAGTTCTCCGTCACCCAGCGGCATCGCGCTGCGATCAGACTGTCCAAGGACATTATATGTAATATCGCACGCCGAAACCCGTTCTTGAATTTCTTTGTATTTCATCTTTTAACTCCCGCTATTATTTGCAGTAATTGTAATCAAACTTTCCTCTGGTGCAGAAAAATTCTGCGAATCAATCTGTATTAAAAACGTTGCGATCCAGCTCCCATCTTCTCTGTGGAGTTGATACGGCAGATTCCCCACACGCTTCCAGTTTTTTTGTGAGCATAATAGTGTGATTTTTTCCGGCTTTTCCGAAAAGCGAATCTCTATTGGGAAATATCCAACGCCATGACGGACGCGGAACATACCAGTCTGTGTACACCCTGTAACATGCAGCGCTACACGAAGTATTGGATCCTGTGATACAACGCTTCCGGTAACGGCACTTGCCGACCATTTCCCATGTATTGCTTCCATCTGGATTGGACAATAGCTATCTGGATGATCTAAAATGAGTTGATAATACGCTTTTTCTGTTGCGCTTATATCTGTTGCGTATTTCACCGTCGGGACATACTCCCATGTGATATGCAAATGATCTCCTGCGCATATGTGCAGATCTTCTTCCGGATATAGGCCAAGCCAAAATTGCGTTGTAATTCCGTCAAATACATCAATTTGCAAACGTTTTGCTTGAAGCATCATATGTGGGTGGTTCTTGATACTAATCGAATATGAGCGGAGAATCATTCCTTTATTCCCGTTCGGTTCTCTGAATTGCTCGTCGATTATTCCACCGCGGTACGCCGAAAACCACATATTAGCTCTTAGTGGTTCCGGTAGAATTGCTTCAGTCGTTCCAGCGCAGAGGTCAACCAGCGCATCTTCGCAGACCTGTTCCTCTTTCCCCCAAGCATATTTTGCATATCTTGATCTATCATAACCGGGACATCCCAACCATGCTGCCGTCAAATCCTTCAGTGTGATATCTGTATCCGCTGTATAATCCGCATGAAAAAAGACACGTGCCAAATCGTTTGATGAGAAAATAACAGATTGGATGTCCCCGTGAATCGCCCCGTCATCCGAAATCATATGATATCGAACGCTGCTGCAAATCGGACCATAACTGAGGAATTCACACCTTGCAGCGAGCATTTTATGGACAGTCTGATCTTGCGGTATACGATATCGCAAGAAATCGCCGCCGCCATTATTGGGTCCCCATTCATGAGCCGTGTCAATTGGTCGAATATCTGTAATTGCGCAGTCTGTCATATGGGATTCCGGGCATATGCAAAGGCTCTCCTGTGTTCCAATGAGTCCTTGCAGCCAAAGTTGAACTGCCGTCCGATCAAGAGGATTCCCGTAATGCGGGTTGTCATCCCAGCCCAGAAGTGACAACTGTGAAAATGTTGCAGCACGGATTCCTTTGACTTTTCCACGACCAACTGCTACTGTTTCGCAAAATGGTTTTTCCTTTGAGCAGCAGCCTCTTGCATAGAGGTGAATCCATCTGTGCGTGTAAGGTCTCGGATAATCGGGAAACTCATGTCCGTCAATCGATATTTGCCATGTCGTGCCGGAAGGCAACCCCTCTGTATTTTCTGCATATACGCACACGCCCATAGCATTTACCGCATCTGGTAAATCTGCCCCTATAACGCTTCCATCAGGACGCAGTCTGGCCTGGCCTTCACGATACAAGCCCAATCTGAGTGCTATTGGCAATTTCGAATCGGTTTCCGCGTAAATTGCGATTTGCGATTCATCGGCATTTAAAATTGGAAATATCCAACCAGCAGATAGCGGATCATAAATCCCATCCACCCAGTTTGTTCCAATTCGCGCCCGAACAAATACGTTTTTTTGATGCGCCTGAAAGGAGGTTTCAGCCGGCAACTTCAATGGCTCCCAATACGTAGTCAGCGCAGTACCAAAGCTCTGGAATAGGATCTCATCCTTGGATACGCTCAGTGTTTCCATCGCATGGATAAGCACGCCACCCTGTTTGCACTGCAGCCATGCTGTATTTTGCATTGGCCGCAAAATCGCAGTGCGAGTGTTGAAACACAGGCGAATCTCTGTATTTGCGTCTCTTAATGGTTGACGAGTATTTTTATCCAAAAGTAAAAGAGTCGCGGTAAACAAATCATTCCAGCAATAGAACGCAATCTCAAACTCAGCGTCAGCAAGTCGGGCTCCGCTCTTATCATAAAGGCCGCATCCCTTCATCCGCAGCTGGTGGCATATGCAACCGGAGTCATATACCATAATACTCTTTTGCGTATCCTTCTTTGGATCGGCCCGGTAACAGACTCCATTAATTATGGCCTCCACCCGCATGTCGAGCGGTATTTCCGGTTCTAGCAGACGGAGTCCCAGGAGCCCCTCCGCAGCTGGAAACACTTCCAGTCCACTGATACCCCATTTTCGTCTTGAAAGATCAAGTCTATATTTCTTTGAGGCAACATGCGCGGTTTCATCTGGGTTGATAGCTTGATTTTTTCGGTTATGAACACTTTCAAATCCGCCATCCCACCAGAAGTAAAACGCAGTATCGTCCATATGTTTCCCTCTCCTTATCGAAATTATCTCTGGGTATGTCAGCAAATGTACCCAAATTACTTCGACATTGATCCGATCGTCATTGCATTCGCAAGCTGCTTATTGCAGATACAGTACATAATGATTGCAGGTAGAGAAGACATCAGAATCGCCGCGCCGATTTCTCCCCAGTGCAGCGCGTATTTGGAATTGAAAAATCCAGCAATCATCAGCGTGATTGGCTGGCGTGACTTGCCAAGGCAGAAGATTTTAAACGTTCCATATTCATTCCAGATGTTAAGGAACGTTAATACAAACCGCGTCGTGATCCCCGGCCGCAGCAGCGGAACGATAATTTTCAGGAAACACCTTACCGATCCGCAGCCATCAATTGCTGCTGCCTCTTCCAGTTCTTTTGGCAGTGCTTTGATAAATGCCCCAATCAGGAGAATGCCTGTCGCCAAATTACCTGTCACGCATGGGATAACAACAGCCCAAAAGGTTCCGATCAATCCAAGTGATTTCAGAATCAAAAAAACAGGCACAACCAGACACATACCTGGAACGGCAAGTCCAAGAACAAAGTATCGCTCCACAAATTTCGCCGAGCGTTTGTGCATCCTGTAGATGGCATATGCGGCCATTGTACAAAAAACGCAGACCAGCGAAGCGACAGCGAATGCGTACAGGAAGCTGTTCAGCATACCTCCGGCAATATCAATCTGATTTAATACAGATTTGAAATTATCAAAGCTAAAGCTGCGCGGCGGAGAAAACGGAGAAGCACTGGCCTCGCTCTGCGTTTTGAAGGAAAGGCAGACCATCCAATAGAGCGGAAACAGGAAAATGACCGAAAATAGAAGCAATACGCCTTTTCGAATAAAGCCATGTCTGCCAAGCTGTTTTCTGTTTAAAAAATGTTTCATGCTCGTATGCCCCCTTAGTATTCAATATTTTCCCAGTCCGTTGCCTTATGCAAAATAATTGAAACTACCAGGCATTCGATAAAGAATACCACTGCCATTGCACACCCCATGCCAAATTGCAGCTTTTTCATACTGGTATTTACAATTTCCAGCATAGGTACAGTTGTATATTTTGCATATGTGACACTGATTACTTCGATCAGCGCATAAATGCAAAGTGTGCCGATCACTCCGGTAATCAAATCATATTGAATGATGTTCCGCAGTAGTGGCAGTCGGATTTTCCAGTCGGCGGAAGCTGCGGTGCATCCATCCAGCATTGCAGCTTCTACATAGTTTTTTGGTACCCCACGAAGTGCGGCACACTTAATGATCACACCTGCGCCAAGGCCACACCATACATTACAGATCCCGATACACCAAATCGCAGTATCCTTGGAAGAGAGCCACGAGTGCTGCAACGCACCGAGGCCAATCGCTTTTAAAATTGAATTTACAAGTCCCCAGTTTGCGTTATAAATTCCTTGAAACAGCTTTGCTACCGAAGTAATTGCGAGAATCAATGGGACGAGGGCAGCAAACCGGAATACTGTGCTTACCCAGCCCGATGTCCGATCAAGCGCAAACGCAAGCAGCCACGAAAGCGGCATACTGATAAGCGTAAGCAGGAGCAGCTTCAAAATGTTGATCTGGCTCATCCAAAAGGTCTTGTCCGAGAATACTGCCTTATAATTCTCCCAACCGACCCATCCGAGATTCATAATACTGTTGTTGTTTTGAAAGCTGATTGGGAGCATTACGAAGGCTGGTGCAATCAGAAACATTGTAAACAAGATCAACGCCGGCAATAAAAAAACAGTATAAATACTATTTTTATAATACTTTTTCATATTAGTTCCTCTGTACTAAAATCAAAATCTAAAAGCGGCGGGCATTTTCCGCTTTTATCAGCACAAAAATGCCCGCCCGCATAGTTCCTATTTGTGTTCGAAGGCAGTCCTATCAGAAAACCTCGAAGAACGTATTCTGTTCCCAAATTGCCTGCATCGCATCGCAAACATCATCTGCCGTCATATCAGAATCATCCATCAGCCATTCATTGATAACAGAGAAGTATTCCGTCTGCGAATTCGCATCCAGCGCATTCGGATAGAATGCACTGCCCCAAGTCGTCACGTTCTTAAACATCTCATAGCGGTCTGCGTCCAGATCATTTACGAACGCGATTTCGCCATCGACCTTATAGTTCGTTACAAGGCCATTATCAAAATTGCGCTTTGCTTCTTGCTCAATCAGTGTCTTCAGAACTGCAACCGTCAACTCGGGATCTTCCGTAGACGCGCTTACGCTCCAACCGTTGAGGAAGGAACCCCAGCAGGTGTATGCTGCGCCGGACGGATACGCTTCATTTGCAGAAGGCAGGAAGAACTGTCCAACCTCAAAGTCTGTCTGCCCAGCGATTGCGCCAGAGTTCCAGCTCATCGTAGACATGATTGGTGCCTTTCCCTCGACGAACTCCGAAATAGATGCCGTTGCATCCTTCTCAACTGTTCCGATTCCAAGCGCGCCCATATCAACCAGTTGCTGAATGTTTGCGATTGCTGCACGGATACGGGGATCGTTGAAATCCGTCTTGTTGGCCATCAGATCAGCATACGCTTCCGGATCGTAGCACACAATAGCCTGCTCAAGCCAATACACGCTGGTCGTCCAGCCGGAATGCGACAGCGGAATGTCATATCCGTTATCCAGAAGTATCTGGCAGATGTTCAGAAGATCATCGAAATTCTTCGGTGCCTCCAGTCCGCAGGCAGCAAAGACGTCTTTGTTATAGTAGTAGACACTGGTGTAGAAGGTATCTGTGCCGGAACCTACCGCCCAGACTCTGCCCTTACTGTCATTATAGAAATTCGGATTGTTAAAGTTCTCTGTGAACCAGTCAGAAAGGTACGGCTTCAGATCCAAGCAGATACCGGCTTCAATCTGCGCGGTCGAAACCGTACCAAACCAGATATCCGGGAGTTCACCGACCGTTGCCAATGTTTCGACCGGAACGTCCTGAAGCGGAACAAATTCCACATTCAATCCCGGGAACGCCTCCGCAATCGCTGCTTTGGCATAGTTGTCAATGACATCATTCCATGTATCATCAGAGTTGAACATGATCTGGATCGATTTCCCTTCGTACTCTGCACCGGGTGCAACATCATTGGGAACATCCGTCTCAGTTGTGTTTTCCTGTGCTGCGGGAGCAGTTGTCTCACTGTTGGTTTCCTTCGCTGGTGCAGCTGCGCAAGCCGCAAGCGAGAGGATCATCATCAGGGTAAGAAGCAGCGCAATAACCTTTTTCATTTTTTCCTCCTTAAGATTTGTTTTTTATTGCTTGTTGCAATCCGGTTTGCAATCTCACTATGTACATTCTAGCATCTATATGCAAAGTATCAATGCGCATATTCGGAAAAAACATGTATATTTCGGTAAAATAACAAGTTGTTCTGTCAAAACAGCAGCGTTCATTCGGCGAATTGTACACTATTTTTTACATTTTCAAATTAACCCATGCTGTTTCCATATTAAAAATTACCACATTTAAATCACGATTTGTCCATGTAGAAGAAGGAATATGGATAAATTGCATCTTGGCGTTCACAGAAGCGCTTTCCGGATATAACTTGACATATTCCGCATCCATGTTGTACCTTATATTTGCCGGAACGACATCAGAAAGGTGATCTGCTATGTATATAGAAAAGAACGACACAATCAAACTGCTCGATCAAACGGCTGTGCGCATCTCTGACTCCGGATATGCCATCGTAGATTGCGAGTGGATTATGGATCAGCTTCCATCAAATTTCTCCAGACTATATTTCATTTGCAGTGGTGAAGGTGAAATTTCCTACGCTGGCCAAACTGTTATCCTGCGTCCCTGTCATATGTATCTCATCCCGCCCGGTCTGCAATTTGAGTACGGCTGTGAAAATAGCATGGAAAAGATTTTTTTCCATATCTCTGTTATTCTACAAAACAACTTTGATTTGTTCGATAATCTTTCAAAATGCTATGAGCTCCCGCTTGAACCGGGCTATACCGAGAAACTGATAGAGGCATACCGCACAAAGGACATTTTCCGTGTTCAAGCGGCAATTCACACTGCACTTGCCCGCTTTTCCGAATACATAGACCTTTATCAGCGGCTGCATCAAACATATTCTCAGTTGATTCTTGATGCGTTCCGATACATAGAGGCCAATCTTTCTGCCAGTCTGACCGTAAAGGAAATCTCGTCCCACCTGATGGTTTCTGTCAGCAGTCTCTCGAAGCGCTTTCATACTGAAGTCGGCTGCTCTACAAGTCAGTACATCGATATGCTGATTATGCAAAAAGCGAAATACTTGTTGCAGTCGAGCGATCTGTCCATCGGGCAAATTGCAGATCAACTGCATTTTTGTGACCGCTTCTACTTTGCGCGTTTCTTCCGTAAGCACGCAGAGGAAACGCCGAGTCTTTTCCGGCGGAGATATGCCGGAAAAAGGTAAGCTCCGTTTTCACCGAATGCGGCAATCTTCTGCCTGAATGTCTTGGTGAAACGAAGACAGAAGCTGCTCTCCTTTTGGAACGTATCCACGATAGAATCCACCATATCCTTGAGCGGCTTTTTGAGATATCCGTACTTGCTATTTGCCGCCGACCATGCGCAATTCCAGCGCAAGCCCAGCAGCTTTTGCTGAATTGTTTCTGGTGGATTTTCAACAGACTCCAGATGGTCAACAATTTTGCGCATGGTCTCCCGTGCCGCCTCGGTCAAGTCTTTATAGACAATATTCTTCAGCTCATCGGCACAGATCATATTCCTCAACGCAGATTGCAAGTACAGTAGATTGTCTTTGCACAGAAAGCCATACTTCAGGTCAGCCGACCAGCGCATCATGTGGATATGCGGATAATCGCCTTCGTCGTGAAAGGCTGCGACGGCGAAATCTGCATGGCTTCCGCGAAATCCGCCTGCTTAGAGCGCAGGAGCACCAGCCAGCTTACAGCATTGTCGTAACCAAGGCACAAGACATCTTCTCTGTGGCGCGAGTTAATTATCGGTTAGTAAAACGTAGTTTTTTAGAAGGCAACTTGTAAGTTTTTGGGATTTATCTGAAAACAGCAATTATATGTGTAAAATGCTGAAAGCGACACACGAAGTGGCAACACGCGCCTCACGGCGCGGTACAAGCGCTCAGCATCCCCGCCGGGTCGATAGGGACGGTCTTTTTCACGGGTGAAAGATCGGCACCTTTGAGGGAAATCCACCGTTTGCCGTTGCTGCGGTAGGTATCCGCCAGAATTTCGTTTTTCCTTAGAGCCGCAATGCGTTCCCGCACCAGGCAGGTGACCTTCTTCGGCGTGATGCCGAGCCTGCCGTCAGTGTCGATCTTTGCGGACAGTGCCGATAGGGAACCGAGATATGCAGAATCGGCACAGAGCAATTCAGAGAGAAATTTTGTGAGTTGAAGCGTTGAAATCTTAGGGCAACACCGCACAAATGCTACAATACGCATTGCCGGGCAGCCATTTTGTAAGAATCAATAGGTCGTCCCGTGCGTTTGCTCGCAGGAGCGCACAGATTCAAGCTGCCAGACAGGGTCTGTCAGCCAGAATCAGATTTGCTAACGAGAACATGATATTGAATTTGGCTCTCTGCTTTTCGAGCCCTCGGTATCGTGTTTTTCGGAAACACAGCTGTTTTTTCTTGACGACACCGAATACGTGCTCCACTTTCACGCGGACAGCCGCTCCTGCAATCCGTTCTTGATCAGCAGATTGCGAAAACGGCCAAGGGTATCGCCGTCCGGAACCTGATTGCTGGAATCGATGCCGCAGAAATCCGAAAACGAACGGCTGGATCAGGCATAGCCATTCCTTCCACGGGACGATCCGTTCGAGCTGAGTCAGAAACTCTTTTTTCTTTGTCTGGGCTTCGTTTTGCTCTTTCTGTGCGGTATTGCCCTATATTTTTTTCGCAAATCGCTTGCTGCATCTTCAGCCTACGCCGCATTAAAGTAAGGCGCTAGCCGTCCGGGTTGGTTGCCTGCGTCGTAAAATCAATCAGCAGCTCACCGAGCGCAACAACATCATACATACTCATTCCTCCGTGATCGCAATGCTCCATGTGTTTTCGTACTCCGCCCCCGGTGCAAGGTGAATCAGATCGCTCTTGCAGCTCAGTTCCTCCACCACGTCCTGCCGCGATGGAAGCGACGACCACGGCTCAATGCAGACATACGGCGCATCTGTGTGCGGCATATGCCAAATTCCAAGATACGGCATCTGCGGATAGGCCACGGTGACGGCGCGCGGTCGCGCCAGTATTTCCCGTCTCCGTTCCAGAGAAACTGCGTTTCCTGTCTGGAGCGCAGTTCCATCATCTGTGCGCCGAGCGGATCAACACACAGAGTCAGATTTTCGTTTTGCAGCTCGATCATGGCTTAGTCCTTCACTGCCGGATACTCGTTGCAGAGCAGGCGGTACGGCGCTTCATCCTCCTCGATTTTTGGGAAGCGACCCACGGGTGGATTGAAGCAGTTGTCGGTATTATCGTCGTTGCACTGGCTACCCTCGCCGAGCAGGACAGCACCCGTACCAGGTTCGACCTCGAAATCGTGATACATATACTGCTGGATATGGATGCTTTCACCCGGCGTGAGCTTTACCTGCGTCCCGGCAGGAACGGTGTAGGTTCTGCCGTCGCAGTGGACAGTCACGTCGGATTCTTTGCCAATGGACTCGTCGGGCAGGCTGTTGTAGACGCGGATGAGGATATTGCCGCCGCGGTTGATGATGTCCTCGGTCTTGTACCAATGGAAATGATTTGGGGAATATTGTCCCTCTTTCATGTACAGCAGCTTCTCGGCGTAGACCTTTGGATACTTGTCGGCCATTTTGCGGTTGCCGTTGCGGATCGTGATGAGCGACATACCAACCTTGTCGAAATCGCCAAGGCCGTAATCGGTAATGTCCCAGCCGAGCATACAGTCGCGGACTTCATTGTATTCATGCCCCTTGGTTTTCCATTCTTCCGGCGTGAAGTGGCAGAACGGCGGCAGGAAGCAATGCTCGCGTGTGCACATAGCTTCGAGTTCTTTTAAGGCTTTGTTGATTCCAGATCTTTTTAAAACAGTTCCTCCGATATTTGATCAATATTCCTGTCCTATGGCGCTGTATGAAACTGTAGCAATACCATTTGCAATGATTGTTTGCCCAAGTCATATCTGCATCAAAATATGGATGTTGGCTTCATATTTCCTTTTTTGTCAATACAGTATGTACAAAACTGGTATGCGCCAAGTTCGATTTCACATTTTGTATCCCACACCGGCAAAGAAATAGTGGCCTTGACCGGAACACCTTGTGTATTCCACAGCCGTGCTACATAGCCGTCCTTCTGTGCATCGTAATACAACGCTGCAAGCTGTACACTCAATTCCGAGAGCAGAAGCATCGGCTTAGGCTGGACGCCGTCTCCGGACGGAAATGCTGGGATCATAAACGGTTCCTCATTCATGATCTGTGCTTCAAAATCCACTCGTTTGCGGCGCTCCTCGGTGTTGCCGCCGCAGACAGTAAAACGCAGATGATGTTCGCCCTGATCCATGCGCGGAATGAAACGTTCTTCATGCACCAGCTTGCGTTCTCCGATTGGATGTGCGGCATATGCGGAAGCACGTAAGAGTGACAAAAACACTGTGTTTCCAACGCAATGCGAACCGTATGTGCCGGTGTTGCAAATTGTCAGCGCATGCTCTGCGTCAAAACGCCCGCACCATTTCTGGCTGACGCATTCCGTCCCATCCTGTGGTAATTCTCCGCTTCCGAATATCCCTTGTCCAAGATATTGTCCGCTGATCGTAGTGGGGATTTCCAGCTTCAGCATCGTATCCGCTTCATTCCATGATATATCCTGCGTAATTTCAAACGAGGATCCTGTTTTGGGAATGCAGTATGTCTGCACGAGTCTGGACTTCCCCCAAACAAACTCGGCTTCAACCAGCATACGAACCTCGCCGTCTTCCACAATGCGGACAGCTGGAACGATGATTTGCTCTCCGTCGGAATAGCGATGTACATATTCAGGTTTAACGAGAGTAAATGCACCGATCCTTTGCGGGAAATTATTTTTCTCCATGTACCACGGATCCGGGCTGTCCTGATATAATGCCGGTGCAAATGCACCATGGGAAATATATTCGACACCTGCAACAGCATACCGATCAACAAGTCCGGTATGCACATTGATCGTCAGCTGCATTTCTCCGTTGTCGAAACAGATATTTTCCTTTGGAAAGAGGATCTGTTCTTGTGCTTCACACGGCGACAGTGCAAATACGCAATCGAGGCGCGTCAGCGCTGACGGTTTCAGCGTCGTATGCACCGTGATTCGTTTGCGCCAATCCAGGTTCATATTGACGGACGGCTTTTCTTCCTGACTTGGAACATGTTCCCCCGATTGCGTTACAGTCACAACATTCCGGACTTCCTGCGACCAATTCTGGTCAGCAGGCATCACCTCAAATGTAAAATCACCTGTAACAGGATACGGATGCGGATTATACAGGAACACCGGCGTTTGTTTCGGCTTGGCTTTTGGCTGGCCAGACAGCAATGCCATTACGCCCTTCATTTGCAGATCGGACACAATGGCCAAACCATGGTGCAGTGTGCAGATAGAATCAGACTCGCCTTTTTTAATTGTCGTGCCCGGCAAGATATCATGAAATTCCGCAAAAAGCAGATCCCGTTCAGCTTCCTGTAACTGCATGGACGGATATGCGATCAATCCTTGCGCTGACGCTGCGGTAAGCAGCTTTTCTGCTGCAAACAAACGGTTTTCCAGTTCCCGATGCAGCTGCTTGAGCCGGGCCTGAGATGTATAGCAGCCGACAAACACCGGCCGCAGATCATGCGCAAAAACAGGCGCAGCTGCATGTTCCTTCGCCAACGCTTGAAAAAAAGCCTCCGGGGTTGCGTGTCTTGCCTGTATCTGCGGTTGTTCCTGTATCCATGTATTCAGTTCCGCAAGGTCTCTGCGTGATGGGCCGCCGCCATGATTGCCGATTCCCCATGTAAAGAGACTGATATCTTCGTCTGCCTCAGTTTCGCACCAGTCTGTAACGTCCTGTACAGCCTTGCCCAAAAAGCTGCGGTAGGATCGATCCAATCGGTGTGCCAAAATCTCCGACCCGTCAAACCCTTTCCAACGGATGTTTCGAGCCGGAAGTTCCATCCGCTCCTTTTCAGGCCGCATAAACAGATATCCAGTATAAGCGCACTGCTTCAGGATCTGGACAAGACCACGGCTGTGGCCAAATGTGTCAAAATTTACTGCGATACTGGGCACCGCATGAAATTTCTCCATAAAATATCGGCGTCCAACGATGATCTGCCGCAAGATACTTTCGCCGGAGGGAAGGTTACAGTCCGGCTGCAGGTACCAGCCGCCCATAATGTGCCATTTCCCCGCTTTAACCAGCGCTTGTATGCGACGAAATAAAGTCGGATCGTATTGCTCCACCCAACTGTAAATCATAGCTTCGTTGTGGCAAAAAACAAAATCGTCCGCTGCTTCGCAGATATCTGCTGCCGCGCGGAATGTGGCGATCGCCGCAGCCACTCCTTCCTGCCAATCCCAAAGCCAGACCGGGTCAAGATGTGCATTACAAACCAAAAAAAGCTTTTTCATAGGTGGGTTCCTTTCTCGCTTTGGATACATACTGTTCTAGTCATCTTTCCAAAACTCCATAAACTCAGAATTCTTCAATGTACATATACTCAGATTGCGTTTTCATCAACGCAATATAGCGATACGACGTACTGCCTGTGACATTTAAAGTCCATATATCACCGTACGGGTAACCGCTGTTTCCAAGTGTCCCCAAAGCGACGCGGCTTTGATTTACATCGCTATTGTTTGACACCCATATTCCAAAGTCCTGTGTAGGCGTCAAATAGTCCTGAGCCAATGGCAAACGGTCGTACCGAACGCTCTGCGTGGTTGTTGGACAGCTCCAGCCGTCCGTCGCAGAAAACGTGCATCAGCCAGCTCTGCTGCCGCAAGGCATAGCCAAGCGCTGCGCCATAGAGACTCTTTGGCACAGGATTTTTCTCGTATTCCGTTTGCGCCCACCGAAAAAATTCCTCGGCAATTGGCTCGGACTTCTGCTGCCGCTGCGCATATCGCTGTTCCGCCGAAAGCGCTTGCTGCGAAAACTCTGTCTCCAGCGCAAACAGTCTGCTGCAGAAATCCAGTCCGGTTCCCGCAGCACCATGAGCGTCGTTTCATCTGCATGCAGGATCTTATTTGCAAGAAGCTCTTTGTGCAGTGCGTGATATACCGGCAGGAGCCAGCGCTCTCCGGCATTAAGAACCCAGTTGGACATGGTCTGCCGGGAAACGGGCAGACCGAGCCTGCGCAGCTCCTGCTCCTGCCTGTAAAGCGGGAGCGCAAGCACATATTTGCTATGCATGATCTGCGCCAGCAGACTGGCCGATACGATCCCACTGCCCGGCAGAAGCGCGGGCGGAACGATGCATTTCTTCATGGGAACACCGGCTTCCTCTTTTTCGCATTGACGGCAACTATACGCTGTCTGGATATGCTCTGTGAGCTTGTACTGTGCGGGGATATACGTCAATTCCCGCCGCAGAACGCTGTGTCCGCAGGCGTGCAGCTCTCCGCCGCATTGCGGGCAGCAGCGCTGCTCCTGCGGCTCCACGGTCTTCTCGCTGGAGCATCCGTAGACGCGGCCGTTCAACCGCCGAAGCTGCTGCGTCAGCCAGTCGATCTGCCGGTGCAGCGCTTCGATCTCCAGATCTTTTTTATGCAGTAATTCCCGCCATTGTTCGGCTTCATTCATTTCTCTTTTCGTATCCTTATATCACAAAACCGCAGAAAGCGCAATGTTTTCTGCGGTTCTTCGGCTAGTGCACCCAGTGAGCGCACGTTCTAACAGGTGAAAATCCCGAATCTGCCCGGCAGTAGGAAGAATATAGCCCAAGTCAAAGGGGTCCGTCGTGAGGCGAAGTCTAAAGAAAGACGGCGGCAAAACTCTGGCCTAACGGACAAAACCATATATATGGCCTCAGATGAGGATAAGGCTCCTACGGAAAAGCGCGTCACTCCCTACTGCCGATGTACGAGAGCATATCAATGGGAGCCTCAAACACATAAAGGCTTTCATCTATGCTGGTGTGATGAAAACTGTAACGCGGGTCGCTGGATTCGCCGTTCAGGCGAAATGGCTTGCCAATGCTGTTCGTGCTGCACTAGATGCGCGTGACGCGGACTGCCGCTCTTGTCAGTTCCGATGAACACGGCATTATGATGCGCCGCGTCCTCATAGAGCATCTTTTTCCGCGCAAAATACGAAACTACATCCGCATCCAACCCGCGCGTTTTAAGAAGATACGCAAATACGCGATGCATATTTACATTCGGAACGTGCGGTGCGAAGGGCTTCTGCTCGGCCGACCTCGTTCGGGGCATGGTCGAACCACTCGCAGCCGCGCACCGTGACGCTGTGTTCGCTGGCAATCCGCTTTTCGCGGCCGGACTTGATGAGCTTTTCGCCCTGCCGAAGAAGAAATTCTTCGAGGACAACGGTCGCGGCGCGTTCTTTTTGTTCCGAGGTAAATTCAATGAACTTGCTGATTTTAGTCACCACTTTCTGCTGTTGCAAAGAGTTTTGTTTTAGGGTATACTGTGAATAGATTCAACGAAAGCGAGGTGTCGATATGTGTACGAAAAACGAAGCGTTTGAAATTCTTGCGTCTGTATATGCTTCTTGTAATCAGATATCAGGCGACAAGATCCACGACGCGATCCTCTATGGTTCCTATGCCCGTGGCGAACAGAACGCCGAGTCCGATATTGACATTCTCCTGACCGCTGATCTGACGCAGGAGCAGATCGCGGAAAAGCGCCGTGCCATTGCCGCGCTGTCCAGCGATCTCAGTCTTGCCCACGACGTTACGGTTTCCATTCAGATCGTTCCGCTGGCGCAGTTCCACCGCTATGCGGACTTCCTTCCGTTCTACCAAAATGTCCTGAGGGAGGGTATCCGCTATGCTTCCTGAACAGAAAATTGAGATCTCAAAGGCGCGATTCGATCACGCCAAAGAATGCTTGCAGGATGCAAAGCTGCTGCTTGCCAGTGAGAGCTATCGGAGCGCCGCCAAACGTGCTTACTACGCAATATTTCACGCGATGCGCGCAGTTCTGGCGCTGGACGGCGTGGACATGAAGCACCACAGCGGCATCATCTCCGAGTTCCGCAAGCGGTATATCAAGACCGGTGCTTTTGACACAAGCCTTTCCGGAATCATCTCGGAACTGTCGTCGGTTCGTGAAGGCAGCGATTCAAAGCATTTAAGCGCACAATATTGACCAAGCAGGCTTCTGTATTTGGGGCCTGTTTTTTAATGCAGCGTCTGACTGTATCCCTGTTCCTGCTCATGATCATCCTGTTTATACCCCATCGCCAGCCGCTTCTGCATGAGCTTTTTGCGGCGCTTAGAGTCGATGCGGATTCCCATTGGATTGCTGGGCGGCGCAGTATCCTCGCGTCACAGAGAATAATCGTCCAGTAAAGCATAGATTTTTTAGAAGGCAACTTGCAAGTTTCCAATCTCGCAAGCTATTTTTCTCTGCAAACTCAGAGTCGACTTTGCTGCCTGTTTGAGAAGCAGCTTGCCGATGCGGTCACCAAACATACTGAGGATGGCTTCGAGCGTTTCTCCGAGGATCTTCGGCAGGAAGTCTCCGGCATATTCGCTCTGCAAATAGCCGCAGTAAAATAGAATTGCTTTTGCTACGAATTCGTTCTGCGTGCTGCATCTGTCGCTTTTGTAGTGTTCCTGCACCCGCTGCCATACTGTATCTTCCATCCAGACTGTGTGGCGGCTTCGTTCTTCTGTTTTCATGGTCAAACCCTCCTGAAATTGTACCCAGCAGTGTACCGTTCTTCCCAGCGCCCGTCTTTTCGCTTGCGGATATTGCCCTCGCCGTTTGCCCGTTTCTTTGCCATGTCTGTGCCTCCTGTTCTGTGGTAGCACAAACAACTACCACAGAACCGGCACAAAGTCTACTGATTTTCTCGGAAGATCGGAATATTTTTCAGCTAGTTTTGTGTGTCTTGGAAATCCCTATTCTTTGTTTACAGCGGCGCAGTTTTTGCGCTGCTGGCTTTCTTTTACTGGTTCTGATTTTCTACCTTGCATGATCCATTGGTTTGTGTAAAACGACAAACATATGCTATCAGCTATGATGAAACCAGCACAAGTATCTGCGCGGACGATGTGTACTTTACGGACGGCAAACCGCTCGACACGGATAACATCAATGAATGGCTGACTGCTCTGATGAGCCTTGAGCTGACAGACTATGTGAGCTACAACGTCACAGACGAGGAATTGCAGACATTTGGGTTGGACGAGCCTGCGCTGACCATCACGCTCGATTACAGCAGCTCGGATGCGGACGGAACCGAAACGGATTCCGGCACGCTGGTGCTACATCTGTCGCAGGATCCGGAGGAGCTGGCGGCGTATGAAGAAGCGCTGACAAACGAGGAAGACGAGCTGCCCGATGTGACGTGCTACGCGCGTGTGGGCGAGTCGCAGATCGTCTATCAGATTACGCAATCGGAGTTTAACGCGCTGATGGCGGTGTCCTATGACACGCTGCACCACCAGAAGCTTTTTACGGCAGACTTTGAGACTGTGACCTCCATTGACGCTGCCCTGGAGGGCGAAGCTTACACGTTCACTTATGATCCGCCCGAGGACGAAGACGACGAGGGCGCGGAAGGCACTTGGACATATCAGGGCACGGAATTTGACATCTACGATCTGCGCACCGCGCTGCGTTCGCTGACTGCCGTCAGCTTCACAGACGAAACGCCCGACGGGCAGGAGGAAATTTCTCTGACCATCCATCTGGATAACGAGGATTTCCCGACGCTTACGCTGACACTCTACCGCTACGACGGCGAAACCTGCATTGCCTGCGTAGATGGCGATCCGGTCGCGTTCGTGTCCAGAAGCCAGACGGTCGATCTGGTCGAAGTCGTCCGCGCGCTGACGCTCGGCGCATAGCATAAACGCTCCCATCCAATACGAAACACGCTGCCTGCGGAGTCCGCAAGCAGCGTGTTTTCCTTCTTCTGCATTACAAAAAGCATTACCGTGTTTTGCTGCAGCCCCCTCTGCAGCAAAACAGGCTGCGCATAATTGAGAGACACATCAGCCTCTGTTATCGCTGCACCCGTCCCGTACCGTCGCCGCCCATGAGTTTTTCCACGTCGGAGACGCCCACACGGTTAAAATCGCCGATAACGCTGTGCTTCAGGCAGCTGGCGGCAACCGCGAATTCGAGTGCGGATTGCTTGTCCTCGTAATGGTTCAGGCCGTAGATCAGGCCGCCCGCGAAGCTGTCCTTGCCGTCGTTCAGGCACGCCGCCCAGCCATTCCAGTCGGCGCTGTGGCTCTCGCGGAGCGTGATGGCGATGCACTTCATGTTTGGATAGGCTTCCAGAACCTTATTGCCAAGCGCACGGTACTTCTCGCGGTCGAGCTCACCGGATTCGACGTTCACATCGACTGTGATTTCAAGCGACTTCTGCACATCTTCTTCGTTGGCAATCGCCACATCAACGTACTTGGCAAGCTCCCGCATGACCTCACTGGCCTTTTTGCCGTATTTCCAGAGGTTTTTGCGGTAATTCAAGTCGCAGGAGACGGTGATGTTCCGCTTCTTTGCTTCCTTGACGGATTCCAGACTCAGTTCCATCGCGGACTCGGAAATCGCGGGCGTGATGCCTGTGATGTGGAACCAGCTAACACCGTCAAACGCTTTGTTCCAGTCGATATCGCCCGGCTTTGCCAGCGCAATCGACGAATACGCGCGGTCGTAGGCCACCTTGCTCGGAAGCTGGTTCGCACCGGCTTCGAGATAATAAATCCCCATTCGTCCGTTGCCGCGGACGATTTTTTTCGTGTCCACGCCGAAATACCGCAGTTCCCGGATGCAGGCATCGGCAATGTCGTTCTGCGGCAAAACCGTCAGAAATTCTGCGTCCATGCCGTAGTTTGCGAGGCTGACGGCGACGTTCGCTTCGCCGCCACCGAACGTGGCTTCGAGCATTGGAGACTGGAAGAAGCGTTCATGTCCCGGTGCTTTCAGGCGGAGCATGATTTCTCCAAATGTCAAGACTTTCATCCGCGCACCTCCTTGACGATCTGCGAAGCTTCTTTGCACAGCGCCGTAATTGCGTCAAAATTTCCAGTGGCAATCTCCTTTTTCGGGCACAGCCAACTTCCGCCAACCGCATGGACGAACGGCGCTTCCAGATATTCTTTCAGGTTCTTCGCGTCCACGCCGCCGGTCGGGATGAATTCAATTCCGCCGAACGGAGCAGAGAGCGCCTTCATCGCTTTCAGGCCGCCGTAAACGCCTGCCGGGAAGAACTTCACCACGTTCAGGCCGAGTTTCATAGCCGCCATGATCTCCGTTGGAGTCACGCAGCCGGGGGTAATGGGAATGTTCCGCTCCACGCACCAGCTGACCACCTCCGGGTCAAAGCCCGGCGAAACGATGAATTTCGCGCCGCATTCCAGCGCTTTTTTGCACTGGTCGAGCGTCACGACCGTGCCCGCGCCGACGAACATCTCCGGGCAGTTTTCGCTGACCGCCTTGATGGAGTCCGCCGCTGCTGCGGTGCGGAACGTGATTTCCATCACGCTCACACCACCAGCCAACAGCGCATTTGCGGTCGGGACTGCGTCCTTTGCGTCGTCCAGCACCACGACCGGCACGATGCCGGTCCGGCGCATTCTATCTGCTGTATTCATTTTCGTGCTCAGTCCTGTTTTACCTTGAAAATGGCCTCGATCTCAACCGGAATATTGCCCGGCAGGACATTCAGACCGATCGCCGATCTGGCCGGCGCATCGATATGGTCGCCATAGAGCGCAACAAGCAGATTGCTTGCGCCGTTGGCCACCTGCGGCTGCGAATAGAAATCGTTCTCGCTTGCCACAAACACGAGGAGCTTGACCATATCGGTAACACGGTTCAGATTGCCGATCTTCTTTTCCAGCACAGCCAGAACATTCAGCATGCAGCTTTCCGCCAGCTTCTGTCCCTGCGCTACGTCAAATTCCTTCCCGAGCTTGCCGGAAATTGTCTCGCCCGCCATGCAGGGGCCGCAGCCGGAAATATAGGCATAGCCATCCTCCGTCAGCTTGCACGGCGTATACACGCCGCCCTTTGCCGGAGCCTCCGGCAGCGTCAGTCCCAGTTCCTTCAGCTTCTGATAAACATCCATTGTGTATTCTCCTTTCTTCAATCAGCAATAGCTTCCTCTGGCTTCGATCGGGATCATGCGCTCTATGCGTCCGTTTCGGATGCCGTAGAGCTTGTCCGTCAGATTGGGCAGTACACAGGCGTGGTTCGGAATGATGGCGATCTTATCGCCCACTTCCAGTCCAAGCGGCTGCTCGCTTACCAAAAAGCCGTGTTCTTCATTCAGCTTTTCAATTTGGATATCCGGTCTGCCGACCACATAGCCGTAGCCGCTGCGGAACGCACAGGTATCGGTCGTCAGTGTTTTGCTGCCCGCGTCAATGATCGCGTGGTGTTCATCCACCCTGCATACGACCGTACTGACCGCGCGGAGCGCGCACTGCTGCTCTGCCGCGAAGCCGGTCGCGATCGTCAATACATCGTTGAAAATATAGTTTCCGCAGCGCACCTCCGTGATGCCCTCCAGATATTCGCAGCAGCGGGACGAATAAGAGTTTCCGCCGCTGAGGATGCGCATCGTGAATCCATTCTGGCGCAAAAGCTCTGCCGTTCCGGTCAGCTCGTCGTGCTCACGGCGCGTCTCCGCTTCAAATCCGGCGCGCGTTTTCTGCGCGTAGATCAGGCCGCCGTAGTACATCAGACCGCAGATCTCCAGTCCCGGCAGCGCCTCGATCTTCTTTGCGAATGCCAGCGTGGGCGCATACGGCGCAATGCCGCCGCGATGCAGACCTCCGTCCACTTCGATGAGCACAGGAACTTTCTTTCCGATCCGCACGCCAAGCGCAGACAGCTGCGCCGCACCGGTCTCGCTGTTGACAATGGTATGGATCCTGGCACGCTGCATCAGCTTTCCAATGCGTTCCATCTTATCCTCGCCGATCAGCGGATAGGCGATCAGAATATCGTGGATCCCGTAATCCGCCATCACCTCCGCCTCCGAAAGCCGCGCGCAGGTGATGCCCTGTGCGCCAAGCTCCAGCTGCTGCATGGCAAAATACACGCTCTTGTGCGGCTTGATATGCGGACGGACCGCAATTCCATGCGCCTTCGTCAGCGTCTGCATCTGCTTCAGATTTTCCGTTACCTGGTCAAGCTCCACCACGACCGCAGGTGTTGGAATATTGTCATACATGCTTCACACGCCTCCCTCGTCAAATAGCTCTGTAAAGATTCGAATATACAGCTCTGCCGCCTCATGCAGCTGGCTGCATGTGACAAACTCATCGATCTGGTGCGCCTGCTCAATGCTCCCCGGCCCAAGGATCACCGCCGGAGCGCCAAGCGCCGCCTGCAGCATTCCCATCTCGCACGATGCGCCGAAGGCCTCCGGCGTGTCGTTCAGCTTCTGCTCCCGCAGCAGTGCGGCCGCAGCGGTCAGCTCTGGCAGCTCCGGCCGGCTCAGTCCCGGTGGGCAGCTGGTCGTGACGGTCAGTTTTGTCCTGCAGCCGGTTTCGCGCGCAGTCTCATCAAGGATCTTCTGCATCTGCGCAGTACAGCTTTCCGGCGTTTCGCCCGCGATCAGCCGTCTGTCCACGCGGATCTGCGCATAATCCGGGATCACATTCACCTTTTTGCCGCCGGAGATCTGCGTGGTGAAAATCGACGGCGAACCAAGATATTCCTGCGTCCGCTGCGAAAGCGCTTGCTCTAAGCGGCGGATCTTTTCCGCCGCGCAAAGCGCGCCGTCAATTGCATTGACGCCAAGCGCAGCCTGACCGACATGCGCGCTTTTCCCGAAGAACTCCGCCGTAAAGGCCATGACGCCGCGGTGCCCGACAGCCAGCCGCAGATTCGTCGGCTCGCCAACCAGAATAAAGTCCGCAGGCGCTGCGGTCTTCAGATACGTCCGCAGGCCAAGATTCGTGTTCTCCTCGTCCACATCATAGACGAGCCGAAAATTGGCAGACGGCACGATCTGATTGGCCGCAAGATACTCTGCCGCACACATGGAGCAGGCGATGCCGCCCTTCATGTCGCAGGTCCCGCGTCCATACAGCTTCCCGTCCGCTTTCTGCGCGGAAAGCGGCGGAAAATGCCAGAGCGACTCGTCGCCCAGCGGGACTGTATCGATGTGCCCGCTGAACAGGATCGTTCGATCCGAACGCCTGCCGGGCAGCTCCGCAATGACGTTGTATCTGCCGGGCGCACATTCCTGCTTTTCCGCCTGGATGCCGGCCGTCTCGAAAAACTGCAGGATCCAGTCGGCGACCGCGCCCTCATGGCCCTGCATGGAGTCGCTTTCCAGTCTTACAAGCGCCGCCGTCACCTGTTCTGCACGCTGATGCAGCGCCGTTCGGATCTCCTCCTGCATGTTCATCTTGCCCGATAGCCCTTTCTGTCCCATTCGGCCTTTGCCCACTGCGCAACGCGCGCAGGGTCGCCTTCCCAGATGCGCTGGCTTCCCCAGCTATTCGTTGCGGGACGCGCAGCGCATTCGATCGCAAGCACCGGGAAAAGCGCTTCCTGACGGATGCTTTCGGGAAGGGAGATCAGCAGATCGTCGCCGGATTTCTGAAATGCCAGTGCTTCGCCGGTCGACAGCAGCCGGACGCCTTTTACCTCGCTTGTGAGGTCGGCCAGCCGGAACGTCGCCGCGCCGTCATAAAAGCGCAGAATCACATACAGGGTATTGCCCCGCATCGTCTGATAGCCATAGGATGTCGCTTCCGTCAGATTGCCGCCATCGTTTCCATAGACCGCCTCGCCGTTTGCCTTCAGCCACGCGCCGACCTCCTGTACGCGCGCGCAGAATTCCTCCGGCAGCGTACCGTCCGCCTTGGGGCCGACATTCAAAAGCAGATTGCCGCCCGCGCTGACGCAGGTACACAGGCTGTCCAGATATTCCGCGCTGCTCCTCCAGTGCTCGCCGCGGTGATAGCCCCACCAGCGCCATGTGCTGACCTGATTGGACTCCCAGAGACGGTTTTCCGGCGTGACCAGGCGCTCCGGCGTACCGAAATCGCCCTCCTCATTGCCGCCGCCGTGGGCAAGCAGCTGCTTCGGATCGGTCACAAAGCCCAGACGGTTGTTGATCAGGATCCCGGGCTGCCATTCGCGCATTTTTTTCACCAGCTCATGGCTGCCAAGATCATCCGCGCAGCGCGGCCACACGCCGTCAAAGAAGAAATAATCGATCTTCCCGTAATGGGTACAAAGCTCCTCCACCTGCGTGTGGATATACTGCTTCATCGATGCCCAGCCGTCCGGATCCTTTTCCGGCCCGTTATAATACGCCGGTACGCGCCAGTCGCACCACGAATAGTACAGTCCGACACGCAGACCCGCGCGGCGCATTGCCGCGCAGAATTCCGCCACAAAATCACGCTTTGGCGCCTGCTGTGCAGCGGAATAATCGGTCGTCGCCGTGTTCCACAGGCAGTAGCCGTCATGGTGGCGCGTCGTCAGGCAGGCATAGCGGAAGCCCGCCTTCTGAAACAGCGCCGCCCATTCCTCCGCGTCAAAATGTTCCGGGTTCCATTCGCAGGCTATTTCAGCGTATTTCGCATGATCTAGGTGCTCCCGGAACAGGACCTGCTCGCCGCGCCCGATGACGCTGTAGGGCCCCCAGTGAATAAAGACACCGTATCGGCTTTGCGGGAACCACTTTTGATCCTCCCGAATCTCGTAGCGATAGTCCTTTGAGGTCAGGATATCTCCATCCATATTGAATCCTCCACTTATCCTTTCACAGAGCCTGCCGCAAGACCTGCTTCGATCTGCTTCTGGAACGCGATATAAATCGCAATGATCGGAAGCACCGACACGCAGATCGCGGCAAAGGTTCCGCCGTAGTTGATATCATATTCTGATTTGAACGCCATCAGCGCGACCGACATGGTCGCCATTTTTTTGTCGCTGATGAGCAGCATAGAAAAAATCAGGTCGTTGTAGACGCGAAGGAACGTCATGATCACGACTGTGGAAATGACCGGCTTCATCAGCGGAAGCAGGATCTGGAACAGCAGCCGGAAATGTCCGCAGCCGTCCATCAGCGCCGCCTCATCCAGTTCCCGGCTGATCCCCTTCATATAGCCGTTGATCAGAAATACCGCAAGCGAAACATTCGTCGCCGCGTAAACGCCGACGATGCCTGCCAGCGTATCGCGCAGCTTCAGCTGGTTGATGATCGACGCCAGCGGGACAAGCATCGCGTGGACCGGGAGCGCCATGCCGGCGATGAAGAACAGGAACACCAGCCGGTAGCCCGGCACCCGAACGCGATAGGCATAGGAGACCAGAAGCGCCATCAGGATGATCAGCGCGATGGACAGCACGGAATATAAAAGCGAGTTTGCCATGCCGCGCAGCAGCGATGTGCCGCCAAGCGCATAGCGGTAGTTTTCCAGATCAAGCGCCTCCGGCAGTGCGAACGGCGCAGCGTAGATCGTCGTATTGTTCTTAAAAGAACTGAGCAGGGAGAACAGCAGCGGGAACAGCGATACAAACACATAGAAGATCGCGAAGGCCGCCGCAAGCAGATGAAGTCCTCTCTTTTTTGCAAGATCCCGATTCATGCTCTGCTCCTTTCTCGCAGGCGGAGCCGCCTGCCGCCATTCGTATCGTCGCGCTCGTCAAGGAAATAGTTGAGCGCGAAGGTGATCAGCAGCGACAAAAAGATGATAAACACGCCGATAGACGACGCATAGCCGAAGCGGCTGGACAAAAACGCCTGATCGTACATCAGCGTTGCCGGGACATCGGTCGCCGTGCCGGGGCCGCCGTCAGTCATGACGTAGATGATGTCAAATACCTTGATGGAGCCTGCGATCGCGCTGGTCAGGAAGACCTTGAACGTCTCCTTCATGTTCGGAATGATAATATGTACCACGCGCTCCAGCGCCCCCGCTCCGTCTACGACGGATGCCTCGATGATGTCCTTCGGCACGTTCGTCATGCCGGTCACAAACAGGAGCATATTGCTGCCGATATACATCCACGCGTTGACCAGCGCCACCACCCAGATCGCGCTGGACGTATTGCCAAGCCAGTCGTGCGGCCGGACGCCGAACACCGCCAGAAACGAGTTGATCGCGCCGCCGTTATACGCCAGCATGAACATCCACATCATGCCGGTCGCCGTCATGGGCAGAAGCGTCGGAATGTAATAGGCCGTACGCAGAAAGCCGTTGATCTTCGTCTTGCGCGAAACCAGCAGCGCCAGCAGGAACGAGATTGGGAAAATCACGCCAAGGCTGACGATCATAAACACGACCGAGTTCCACAGCGAGTGCCAGAACACCTTCTGCGAAAACAGCACTTTGAAGTTGTTCAGTCCGACAAAGGTTTTCTTTACTGTGGCAATGCCGTTCCATTTCATCAGCGAAAGATAGCCTGTATAGACAATCGGATAGATGAAAAACAGCCCGTATATCAAAACCGGAACCAGCAGCAGCGCGATGCCGAGACCTATTTTTTGTTTTCTTTGTTTTTTCATAATCTTAAAAAAGAAAGGTGGCACAAATTACAGTGCAATCTGGCCACCTTTCAGCGCAAGTTCTGTTATCGTTCTGCGCCCGGCTTATTCGCCAAGCAGCTTTGCCTCCATAATGGTTGCGATCGTGGTATCCACCGACTCGCCCGCCCACATGGCCTGGATCGCCGTACGGGTGGTATTCTCAAGGCCGGAAACGGTGTCATATTCGGCAGGCTCGGTGATCATACCGGAGGCGCTGGCCAGATTCGTCTTGAGGTCGTTGGTCACGGAGGGCTGATCCGCCAGATCGGGCAGGTCCTTCAGCACGCAGACGAACGCGCCGAAGGACAGCTCGTTGCGCTCCTGCATATACTGCATCTGCGTCACATACTTCAGCAGCTCTACGGCAGCCGCCTTTTCTGCATCGGTTGCGGAGGCGGAGATGCTGAACGCATCACTGGAGCCGCCGTGCCACATATCCTTGTACTGCGGATAGCTCTCATAATACGGGAAGTTCATTTCCACAACGCCGGAGTTGTCTTCCATCTCGTTGACAACGCGGCTGATAAACGAAGCGTTTCTGTAGATCATCGGGGACTGGCCGGTCAGGAACAGCTGGACCTCGCATTCGACGTCAAGCGTCGTGATGCTGTCGCCAAAGTAGCCCTTGTCTGCCCAGTCCTTCATCGTGGTCAGGACATCGCGGACCTCGTCGCAGTCATAGGAGACTTCACCGCTGGCAAGCTTCTTGACCAGATCCTCGCCGGTTCTCTTTGCCATCAGGAGCGAGAACAGGTGGCCGCCGCGGAACGTGCTCTTGTCGCCGACCGGGAGCGGAGTCACGCCCGCCGCCATGAACGCCTCGCAGGCTGCTTCCAGTTCTTCGATCGTGGTGGGGATCTCTACGCCATACTCCTCAAAGAGCTTGGTGTTAATGAACATCGAGTCAACATAGGCCGCATACGGAATGCCGTAAACGCCGTCCGTGCCCTCAAACGTCAGCATGCTGAACATGGTGGAATTGAACGTATCCTTCCAGGCGCTGTCCGCATCCAGATACGGCATCAGGTCGGCGACCAGACCGCTGTCCACATAGCTCTTGAGGTTGCCGCCGCCATAGGTCATAAAGATCGTGGGGATATCGGCAGTCGCCATGCAGGTCTTAAAGAGGTTATTGAACTGCGTCTCGTCGGTGACGGACATATCGTTGATCGTGACCTCGGGATGCTCGGCTGCAAACGCAGCGACCGCCTCGCGGAACACGCGCGCATTGACATCGGTGTCGTCGCCGTACCGCGTCAGGATGCTCAGCTCAACCGGCTCTGCTGCACTCTCGTCGGCAGGCTGCGCAGCCGCTTCTTCAGTCTTTTCCGTGCCGGCCGGTGCAGTCGTTTCTGCCGGTTCGGTCGTTTCTGCCGGTTTTGCTGCGCAGGCGGCAAGCGTAAATGCCATCGCCAGGATCAGCATGACAGACAGGATCTTACACAAGATTGATTTTTTCATGGTTTCCTCCTCTTACGTAACCGGCGACTCGATCGCCGGTGGTTACTTACACTGTCGTGTTTGTTTTTGAGATCCAAAGCTGCCGGCTGCTTTGAATTGGATGGTTTTATCTTAACGGCCGGGCCGCCGTTTGGGAATGCACTTTTCTACGGTACCCTGCACTTTTCTCTGCAATTTTCTCTTTTTAATAAATATACACAATTTTCAAGTTGCATTTTTGGTTAAAATGTGCTAAGATTTTGCCAAAACCATCAATCTTCCTATCATCCTTCCCGCTATCGGAGACAACATATGTACGCAAAACATTCCATCAAGCAAAAAATATCCGTCGGTATGCTGCTGATCTCAGTCGCTATGATCCTGGCGTTCATGATCGTCGCCATCTCCTATTCCTATCAGGTCCTGCTGCAATCAGCCGCATCTACCGCCATCAAGGAACTGGACTTTGCAAAAAACAACATTGATAATCTGCTGTCGATCATTGAAAACTACGCCGTGATCCTGGCGACGGACGAGACGATCCAAAGCCGGCTTTCCGTCAGCGAGCCGGACGCACAGACGCTTTCGATCAATGCCATTGCGCTGCGCAACCAGATCAACAATATTATCGGCACCTTTCCGCGTGTCAATGCTGTACTGCTGAGCGATCGCTTTGGAAACGTCTTTGACTCCGGCGTCACCATTCTTCATCCGGAGGAGATCTATCCCGCCATGCAGCAGACGCAGGGCTGGCAGGCCACCGCTCCCGCGCCCTACCGCATCTCCGTTCCCGGCTCTTGTGTGCAGCCGAACGCGATCTCCTTCACGCAGCAGATCAACAACTATCGGACGGGTGCGTTCTGCGGCTATCTGACCATCTACATCGACGAAACGTATCTGCGCAGCGCATACAGCGCAAATCAGGACAGCGATCAGGAGATCTTCCTGCAGTCCTATGACGACCGGATCATCAGCGGTCACTGCACGCTCTATGAAGCCAGCCGCTGGCAGTCCTCCGGCTTTTCCGGCAGCAGCGGCTTTCAGCATTATAAGGATACTTATATCAGCTATGTCGATTACCCGCCGCTGGGCTGCTTCTTTGTCTATCAGGTACAGCGGGCAAAAATCGAGTCTGCCATCCGGCAGATGGAGCTGTTTATGATCATGATCGGCGTGTGTCTGATCGTGATCACGGTGCTTTTATCCAGATCCATTTCCGCAAAGCTCACACGCAATATCTCTGCGCTGGCCTCTGCCATGACGCAGATCCATGACGGAAACTGGGATGTGCATCTTTCGGTCCGGTCTGACGATGAGGTGGGCGTTCTTTCCGAGAAATTTGACAGCATGATCTCCGCCATTCGCTCTACGACAGACCGGCTTGTCAGTGAGCAGCGTCAGAAGCGGAAAATGCAGCTTGAGCTGCTGAACCAGCAGATCAACCCGCATTTCCTGTATAATACGCTGGACAATATCAGCGCGCTGATCGAGCTTGATTACCGGAAGGAGGCCGCAAATCTGGTCAACAACTTTGCCGACTTCTATCGCGGCGTTTTGAGCAAGGGCAGTCTGATCATCTCGCTGCGGCAGGAGCTGCAGATCGCGGAAAGCTATCTGAACATCATGCAGACTCGCTTTCATAACGCGTTCACCTATTCCATCCAGGTTCCCGATGCGCTGATGGACAATACGGTCCTGCGTCTGACGCTGCAGCCGATCCTGGAAAATTCGATCACGCACGGCTTTGAGACCCGGACGGGCGGCGGTATCATCGAAATCACAGCAAAGCAGTCCGCAGACAACGTTCTTCTGATCGTCACGGACAACGGCTGCGGAATGTCGCCGGAGCAGGTCGCACAGCTTTTCCGCGACCCTGTACAGCCCGCGCACGGCGGCTACGCCATGAAGAATATCTATGACCGCATCCGGCTTTACTATGGCGCCGACTACGGACTTGCCGTACAGAGCAGTCCCGGCTGCGGCACAAAGGTCGTATTCTGCATTCCGCACAAGAATTGGAGGGAGAAATAGCAATGGGCCAGGCATACACGCTTCTGATCGCCGACGATGAATTTTTCATTCTGGAACGGCTCAAGCGCCTGCTTGCGCAGGAGCAGACCGATTTCACCCTGCTTTCCGCCTGCGCAAACGGCAGGGACGCCATGGAAAAAATCGAGACGCTGCAGCCGGATCTTGCAATTCTGGATATCAAGATGCCGTTTCTCACCGGGCTTGAGATCGCCGAACAGATCAAATCGCGCGGCCTGCCGACGCGCGTCATTCTGCTGACCAGCTTTGACCTGTTTGATTTCGCGCAGCAGGCTGTCAGCTACCGCGTTCTTTCCTATCTCCTTAAGCCGATCAAGGCAGACGATCTTCTGCACGTGCTGCGCGATGCCCACGCGGAAATCGCCGCGCAGCACGAAGAAAAAGAAAAGCTGCAGAGCTATGCCGCGCACGCCCAGGAGCAGGAGCTGTATCTCTTTCTCTCCGGCAGCCCGCTGCCGCCCGACCTGCGCCAGACGCTTCCCCTGCTTTCCGCCGCGCCTGTCTTCCGGCTGCTGCTTTTGAAGCTGACTGCCGCCGACATGCTTCCGGACAGCACCGCTGTTGTCCGGGAAGCGCTTGACGCGATCCTGCCATCCGGCAGCTTTCTCTGCGCCTCCATGTCGGAAAGCGCAGTCGCATGCGTGCTGGGCGATGAGGCCTGCCGCAGCGTCAAAGATCTTTCCGCACAGCTGCAGACCGCTGTCCGCCGCCGTACAGGCGGGAGCTGTTCGCTCGTATTTGCCCGCGCAGCTGACGCAGATGGCCTTCCCGCGCTCTGCCGGCAGGCGCTGACGCAGCTTTCCCACACACTGTTTTATGGCGCGAACGTGATCGCCGCGGCCGACCGCCCCATCCCGGAGGCCAAGCCGTATTCCTTTGAGCTTCACCGTCTGCTCTCGCCCTATTTTCAGCAAAACGATGCGGCAGCCGCGGAGCAGGCGCTGCGCAGCTGCTTTCAGACGCTGCGCGAGCACGCGTCGATTCAAAATCTGGAGCTTTTGATCTCGGAGCTTTTCCGCATCTGCAGTCTGGCTGCCGGCAAGCCGGATGAGCTGATGCAGCGCGGCTTGTCCTACCGAACGCAGCTTCTTTTGGAAAACAGCAGCTGTCTTGCGGATATTGAGGATTGGTGCGTACAGTATCTGCGCAGTCATCTTGATTGCTCCTCCGTCTCCCCCGAGGGGGAACTCACCGGACGCATCCGCAGGCTGATCCAAAGCAGCTATGCCGATCCAACGCTGAATCTGCCGTATATCGCCGAAACGCTTGGCTACACGCCAAACTATATCAGCACCGTATTCAAAAAGGAGACCGGTATTTCCGTCGTGCAGTACATCACCGAGCAGCGGATGCTGGCGGCAAAGCAGCTGCTCTCCGTACAGAAGCTGAGCGTCAACGTTGTGTGCGAAAAAGTCGGCTATACGAATCCGTTTTACTTCAGTCGGCGCTTCAAGGCGTACTTTGGCTATGCTCCGTCCAATTCCGTCCATCCATAGCCGCCGTGCGCAACGCAGTATCCGACTGTCTGAAGCATTGTTTTCAGGTCAAAAAAACGGACGCTCTGCCTTTTATAAAATGGACAAAAGGCAGGGCGTCCTGATTTTTAGACTCCATGCTTGAACCCATCTTGTTTGCGTTATCGGACATGTCGGTCAGCGCCAGGTTTGCTTTTTCTGCCGCAGCGCTGGTGTCACCGTCTAAGGATTGCAGCAGGGACGCGGAAAAGCTCGTTACTGTCTCCATATATTCATTTGCAGACAGTCCAGCGGTTTTATACGCGTTGTTCGCGTACTCCATAACCTCGTCTTGGCTGTCCTTGAAAAGCGTTTCCACGCCGCCGACAAGCTGCTCGTAATCGGCATATGCAGAAACCGCTTTCGTCCCAAGTGTACCAAGAGCAGCGATGCCCGCCGTAACACCAGCAGCAGCCACTTTACCGGCCGTAGCAAGCCCAGATTTCAGCTTTTCGCCGAGCCCGGATGTTTTCTGCCCAACTTCATCAATGCCTTTATTCGCTTCGGTCGTATCCGCACCGATTTTTACAAAAAGTTCAAATAGATTCATGCTTCACCACCAATCCGCACCGCTTAACAACCTCGGCGGTGATTTCTTCGCAGGTTCGGTTGTCCTGCGGCTTCGGGTCTATTAGATCGGAATATTTCGCCTGCATGAAGCTGCCGCCCGCGAATTTCGCTGTGTTTTCCGTCATTGTGCGCAAACACTCCGCCGTATAAATACGGAAGGCTGATTCTTCCTGCTGCCGCTTTACCAAAATCGGCAAAAGGCGAATCAGCCCTCCCGCGCTTATCTTTGGAGCTGCCAGAAGCGCATGCGTTACGCTTTCGCCTCCGACGCGCACGATTTGAAAAAATTCAGCATATCCTTGTCCTTGACGATCTCCTGAATCTGCCGCATGGTTTTTAGGACGCTCTGCTTTTTGACCGCCTCAACAGTCGTTTCGTTGACCGCAGCCAGAATACCAAGCGTATCTTCCCGGTGCTTTTTCAGAATCAGGGGAATCCACTGACCGATCTTCTGCGCACCGATCGCGTACCGTTCTCCCGCCGTCTGCGGCTTCTCCGCGTCGATCTGTGCTTTCAGACTCTCCCTCAGCTCATCGTCCGTCAGAATATTGAGCGCGTACACGCTGACCTCGCAAAGAACATCAGCTGCCCTATCCGTGCTAAGTTCCGAAAATTTCAAACTTCACTTGTAAACGCGCATATTAAGGTAATTTGGAGAATTTTCAGGTTAATTCATAGGTATTATTCTGTAATCGCAAGTTTGTGACAGCAACTGCTACCCCGAAGCCTTTTTGAGCTTCGCCGCCGCAATATCTCTGGGGTCTTTTTCAGGCTTCGAGAGGTTGATCGAAATTTCGAGTTCGCCGTATTTCGTGTTGGAAACCCAGTGCGCGTCTTTCGCAATGCGGTCGCGGCGGATATAGTTGCAGTCCTGACTCAGCTTATAGAAATAGTCGGTCGCCTTTTTCGGACTTTCCACATACAGCGACCAGAACTTCCGCACGACCTCAGAGGGCCGCGGCGTCACGCAGCCCATGAGCTTTGTGTCGAACAGATCGCGCTCTGCAATTGTATCGTGGATCTGCCCCTGTTCCGCCGCGTAGTCACAGAGAATGTTCAGACATTCCGGAAAATCATAGTGTTCTTTCTGCTTTTCATAGCTTTCCAGTTTCAACTCGGTTAAAAGCGAATTTCTCGCAAACGTCTCGTCCTGCGGGTGCAGGAGTTCACAGTTTTTCGCGTAATCGAGCAGCGAATCGAGTGCCGCCCACACTTTTTCAGTCATCATAGCCATGCGGATGCTCCTTGTGCCAGCTCCAGTCCGAGGCGATAATGGTTTCAATATCGTTGTACTTCGGCTTCCAGCCAAGGACTTGTACCGGCTCCGGCTATGCCTGCCATCTTCGCCGTTGGTTTTGTACAGAGATGGAATTTCACCATCTAATTCGATTGAACAGTTCTTCACATTTCTGTGCGGCAAGTTTCAAAGTGTTTGCAAGGCACTCCTTGTGTTGCAACGTGTCGCACCGCCTTTGGTATCCAACGCCAGAAAGCTCATACCGCTGGCGCAGGCAAATTTGAGATTTGGATACAGGAAGAACGCCGTCTTGCCGACACCGGATGCGCCGATCATGAGGCAATGCACATCGTCGCAGTCCACCAGAGCATCCAATCGTTTGCCGCGCTGCACACTGCCGAGAACCAGACCCTGCACAGTCGGGCGCTTCTTCCCAGCGCGCCATGATGCAACGTCAAAGGGAACCGTGACGTAGGCTTTTCGGATCTCCTGATCCGTCGCCCAGCGTGCTGTACCATACTGCCCGTCGCCAACGGTTTTGGATTTGATGTTGTTCAGCGAGTAATTGTTCGTTAGAAGTGAAAGCAGAAGAATGAATAACGCGCCTATTACGCCAACAGCTACCAAGGGGGTCATAGACTCAGGCATGGAGCTAATTCCTCCTTCTGGGTATGGAGAAGATCCTCGTTCCAGTCCTTCAGTTCTGGCACAAGCCGCTCTGTCATAACGCCGCGTTCGCGTAATTGTTCTGCCATCCGTTCGCTGGCTTTGTGCCCAGCATCGTCGTTATCAAGGCAAAGATAGACCATCTGCGTCTCCGGTTTCAGCATTTGCATCACCGGGAGTGGGGACGTGCCGCAGCAGGCAACATAGCTATGTTCCTGCCACTGCCGTGGGTTCATGGAGATATACGAAAGCATATCAATGGGCGCTTCAAAAACATAAAGGCTCCCGTCCGTGCCGGTATGATGAAAGCTGTAACGCGGGTCGCTGGACTCGACGTTCAGGCGAAAGGCTTTGCCGAAGCTGTTCGTGCTGCGCAGATGCGCATGGCGTGGGCAGTTTCCTTCATCCGTGCCAATGAACACAGCGTTGTGATGCGCCGCGTCTTCGTAGAGCAGTTTTCTGCGGGCGAAGTAAGAAACCACGTCGGCATCCAGCCCGCGCGTTTTGAGAAGATACGCAAAGACACGGTGCATATTCGCGTTCGGAACGGGCGGCGCGAAGGGCTTCTGCTGGATCACTTCCTGCTTTTTCGCCTGCGGATAAACCGGCTCCATGCTCTCGCCAAGCAGCATGGACATGGCTTCGGCGTAACTTTTGCCGTAATATTTTTGAACAAAGCTGACAGCGCGGCCACCTTCGTTTGACGCATGGTCGAACCACTCGCAGCCGCGCACCGTGATGCTGTGGTCGCTTGCAAGCCGTTTTTCCCGTCCGGACTTGATGAGCTTTTCGCCTTGACGGAGGAGAAATTCTTCGAGGTCGACGGACGCGGCACGTTCTTTTTGTTCTGGCGTAAATTCAATAAATTTGCTGATTTTTCTCACCACTTTCTGCTGTTGCAAAGATTTTTGTTTTAGGGTATACTGGTTACAGGAAGGGGGCGCACGGAATGCAGACGCAAGTATATTCGATCGATGAGATTCGTGAGATCGTCGCGCCGATTGCAAAGCAGCACGGCGTGGACAAGGTGTTCCTGTTCGGCTCCTATGCAAGAGGCGACGCAACGCCCGCCAGCGATGTAGACCTCTGCGTGGACGCACCCAAGCTGCGCGGCCTGTTCGCCCTTGGCGGTCTGTATGCCGATTTGGAAGACGCGCTCAAAAAGAGCATCGACGTTGTAACAACCGGCTCGCTCAAGTACAACAAAGACGAAGCCTTCCTCGAAAATCTGCGAAAGGATCGGGTACTGCTGTATGAGCTTTCCTAACCGCGACGCGCAGATTCTGGCGCACATTTTGGAGTATTGCAATCGGATTGAAAAGACGCTTTCCCGCTTCGGTCGTAATTTTGATATCTTTCTGGAAGATCAGGATTACATGGATTCCGTCAGCATGAACCTGCTTCAGATCGGTGAACTTGCTGGAAAGTTTTCCGATGCGTATGTGCAAGAAACCAAGCCGCAGATGGATTGGCGCGCAATCAAAAATATGCGCAATATGTTCGCGCACGACTATGGTTCAATGGACAAAGATCGCATCTGGCAGACGGCAACCGAAGATGTTCCGGCACTTAAGGCGTATTGCGAACGCGCATTGACCGAGGATTTTTAAGCAAATATGCAACAGGCGACGCTGTCAGCACAGCGCCGCCTGTTTTATCGAATGTCCAGATTGTATCCCTGTTCCTGCTCATGGTCATCCTGCTTATGACCCATTGCCAGCCGCTTCTGCATAAGCTTTTTGCGGCGCTTGGAGTCGACGCGGATGCCCATTGGATTGCTGGGCGGCGCGGCGTTGTCGCGGAAAATCTGCCCCATCTGATGAAACAGGCGAATGGTTGAATTCAGAAGATATTCAGATGGAAGCTGTGCATCGTGAGAAGCTGCGGATGAAGTATTTTTATCTGCAAGCGTCGGATTTGTAGAAGTGTCCGATGAAGTTTTCTCCACAGACGGTTCTTCATCCTGCGAAGAGTCCTGTTCCGTCGCTGCCTGCGTTTGCTCCATCTGCTGCCGCAAACGCTCCGCTTCCTGAATGATGGCGTTCTTGATCGCGCGGAATTCTTTCTGCTGCGAGAGCGGATTGTGCTGACGGGGCCGGTTTTTGTAGTAGCCCTCCAGCGTATCGCGTACACCATTCCAGACAGCATAATACGCCGCCACCTCCGGCAGCTTTTCGAGTTCGTCCACGATGGAATCTACCATTTCTTTAAGCGGCTTTTTGAGATAAGCGTACTGCTTTTTACCACCGACCGTGCGCAGCTCCAACGCAAGCTCCAGCAGCTTTTGCTGGATGGACGCGGGCGGATCAGAGACGGATTCCATTCGGTCAACAAGTCCGTGCATGGCTGTCCGCGCCGCTTCGGTCACGTCCTTATAAGCTGCGTCTTTTCGAATATAGAGATTTTCCAGCTCTGCTTGAAAGATGCTGTTGGTCATTGCAGAGCGCAATTTCACAACAGCATCTCGCTTCAAAACAGTCTCCTGCTCTGTCCAAACCATCATGTGAATATGCGGATGCGTATCTGCATCGTAGTAGGCTGCGTACCAGTGAAGGCTATCACTCGGCACATGAAATGCTTCCGCAAATTTGTTCTGCTGGCTGACGAGCAGCTTGCGCCATGCTGCGGCATTGTTGTAGCCAAGCCGCTCTGCGTCCTCGCGGTGCAGAGAGTAGATGATCGTCCAGACGTTGCCGTCGTGCGCGGTCAAGTCGTGCATCGCCGCAGCCAGATCCGGATTTTCCTGCCGACCGAACAGACCGTGTGCGCCATGCTTTTCCGCGCCGGGGCGCGTCGCAATGTACTTGAGATAGCCGTTTTCAGATTGAAGATTCTGCATATGACTGTCCAACGCGGCAGAAATGAGCGCCGACGCAGCGTGCAGCGTCGGCGCTTGCTTGTAGTCTTCATACTCGAAGGAATCCCGCATATCCGGGAAATCTTTGAGCAGTTTTGTGACCATCTCTGTCTGCTTTTCAGTCACAGGACCCTTGCCGGTCAGCACCTCGACGCCTTCGCGCGTGGCGATATACTTCATGTATCCGCCTGCGCTTTTACGGCTGATGAAGCCGGTTTTTTGGATCAGCCGTGCCATCCGTTACCACCGGCGCTGCTGCCGAAGCACCTCTGGGAACGAGATCTGACCATTCGTCCGCAGCACCTCCTGATAGCTTTTTCCGCGCATCTGCTGGTACGTCTGCGCGTCGATATCCGTATCTGACGCGAGAATATGATTGCAGACGTTTTGCTCGACAGCCTGCTTCAGAAGCAGCTTGCCAATACGATCCCCGAACATACTGAGGATTGCCTCCAGCGTTTCACCAAGGATCTTCGGCAGGAAGTCTCCGGCATACTCGCTTTGCAGATAGCCACAGTAGAACAGAATCGCTTTTTCGATGAACTCGCTCTGGCTGTTACATCCGTCCTGCCGGTAGAGACATTCGACCGTCGCTTTGGTGTCCGGCATGAGCCAGAGCGGGAATTTGATTTTCTTGTTTGCCATGCCAATTTTCCTCCAATTTTGTGCGCAACCCCGCTGTTTTCCTTGAAACAGCGGGACTATCTGCGCTTCCGACCCCAACAGGGCTGTTTTTGCCCTCTCAACAACCCCTGTCCGAAAGTCCCAAACTGCCCGCACTGCGGGCAGATGTGTCTGCCAAGGTGCGCGCACGACACCTTGGCTTTCTCCTGCTTCGCCGCTTGCGGCTTCTCCCTCTGCCGAAAGCCGCCTGCAGGCGTCCTTCTTCTGCGTTTGCCATTTCCGCAACGCTCCCGCACGGCGGTGCAACGTCCGGTCTTCGGGCTTCCGGCGGGTACGCGCTCGGCTGGGCTGCGAAAGCCGCACAAACCGCCGACACGGGCGCGACGGCGTGGGAGTGGTGTTTTTGCTGTGCATTCAACCCATGTTTTCAATAAAATCGGCATATTTCCTCCTTGCGGCATTCTCGTCCAGCTTCTGCATTTGCCGGTCATAGTCCTGTTGGAGCGCGAATTGAATTGGTCGGATGGTGAAGCGTAGATTGCCATTTCGCTTGCGATCATCCTTCGTTGTAACTTGCGTCGGCTCTGTGACGAGCAGGTCGCGTTCTTCGAGTGAGCGGATGTGTTTGCGGATCGTGTTCGGACTCAGTCTAACTGCTTCGCCGATTTTCCGATAGCTTGGCCAGCATTGGAACGTCTGGCGATCCTCGCAGAACAGCAGGTAGGCGTAGATCGCGATTTCCGCTGCGCTCAGACCCAGCGAGAAAATCTCCTTCGGCAGTGGGAAGTAGTCCCTGACCGGTTCGCGTGTCGGCCAGAGACTGCGCTTCACTCTGCCACTCCAGTGTGCTGCTCCACCCACCGGATGAACGCTTCCTTTGGAACGACGACCCGATTCCCGATTCGCAGCGCGGGAAAATCCTTTTCATGCATCAGCTCATAGCTGCTCGACGGTGCGATGCCCAGCACCTTTGCCACCGTCACCGCGTTCAGGAACAGCGGCAGTTCGTCATAATTCTTGTAGATTGATTCTTTCATGTTGTCCTCCTTTGTTTGTAGTTACTATTCTTGTTTGATTTCGTCTTTTCTGAAAAAACACCTCCTACCCTTTATCCGTATTCAGAGGGCTTTTGTACCAAACTTTTTTCAAAAAAATTTGCCCTCACTTTTAGTTGCACAACTTTTGCGACGTTTGTACGAGAAAATTTTGGTTGTCGCAAAAAATCCTCTCATTACTAGTAGGGATAAAAATCGCAGTTTTGACAGCCTGTTTTCAAAAAAATCGGAAATTTTTTCGCCGTTCAAAACATCCCCCTATTTAATCCGACGCTATCTATAAAAACCTTGCCGTCTTTGCTACGCTTGCCGTGTTCCTGTTGTCAATCTCGGAGATAGCAGACCCATGCCGTACCGTCTTTCTCGGTCACAAGTCTGTCCCCGATACGGCTCTTTGCCGTTCTCATAGTGCGTGAGGAAATCCCACGCTCATTGACTGCCTTTTCCAGCTCTGCGCTCGGCATACGCTTTCCATCTGCAAGCAGTTCCAGAATGAGCATTTGCGCCTGTGCGGTCTTGCTCTCGGTCTTGGCGGTGTCCGTCCCGGCAAGAAGCTCGTCAGCGGTAATGTCATAAGCTCCTATCCACTCAAAGCCTTTCTCGTCTCCCAGAGAAAAGGCAAGTGTTCCATCAGCTCTGTCATTTCGGTGCGTGTGAGATCTTTGACCTCCGGGGCA
>OQWD01000062.1_pt1 | contig 42352 bp, 35 predicted proteins | sample 1691631 | NCBI WGS metagenome assembly OQWD01 (sample SAMN03418283, study PRJEB22391) | human gut metagenome | biome: human-gut; feature: organic feature; material: feces | host: Homo sapiens | place: Italy | collected 2013-04 | reverse complement strand
CTGCCGCTCTTACCACGAACAAGCTCTGCGATATCGGGGTTCTTTTTCTGCGGCATAATTGATGATCCTGTTGAAAAAGCATCGTCAAGCTCAATGAACTTGAATTCCCAACTGCACCACATAATGATTTCCTCTGAAAATCTTGAAAGGTGAACCATAATTATCGAAAGCACCGATGCAAATTCGATGCAGTAATCTCTGTCGGAAACACCGTCAAGAGAGTTGTTTGTAATTCTGTCAAAACCGAGGAGTTCGGCTGTGATTGTTCTGTCAATCGGATATGTTGTGCCTGCAAGCGCACATGAACCGAGCGGCATTTCGTCCATTCTTTTAAGGCAGTCTTCAAGTCTTAAAACATCTCTCAAAAGCATTTCACCGTAAGCAAGGAGATGATGTCCGAAGGTAATCGGCTGTGCTCTCTGGAGGTGAGTGTAACCCGGCATAACGGTTTCGCTGTACTTTTCAGCCTTGTCGGCAATAACCTTGATAAGACCTACAACGAGATTCTTTACATTGACAACCTCTTTTTTGAGGTAAAGCTTGATATCAACTGCAACCTGATCGTTACGGCTTCTTGAAGTGTGAAGTCTTTTGCCGTTGTCGCCGATTCTTTTGGTAAGCTCACCCTCGATAAAGGTGTGAATGTCCTCAGCCTCCGGATCAATGTGCAGAGTACCGTTTTCGATGTCCGCAAGAATGCCTTTAAGACCCTTTACGATATCGTTTGCTTCTTCTTCTTTAATAATGCCGCATCTGCCGAGCATTGTTGCGTGGGCAATGCTGCCCTCGATGTCCTCTTTGTACATTCTGCTGTCGAATGAAATCGAGCTGTTAAAATCGTTAGTAGTTTTTGAAAGCTCCTTTTTGAAGCGTCCCTTCCAAAGCTGCATTATTATTTTCTCCTTACATATAGATTGTATGGGCAAATCGACTGCCATACAGTAGCGGCAATCAGTGATTGCCAATCGAAACGATTGTACAATCGTTTCGACTTAATTCAATTCATCTGCTTATTGTTATGCAATTATATATTCACATCTGTTCGTTTTGGTTTTACGACCAAAACGATTGGCGTTCGCTGAACGCCGCTACAATTGACAAACGGCTTTCTTTGCACCAAAATATAGGGATTAAACGCATAAAATCGCATAAAAATAAAAAGGTGTAATAAACACTTATCGGGGCAGAGAAATTCCCTGCCCCCGATTATGTATGCAAATCAAAGATTTAATTATTTGATAAGGCCTTTCTTTGCACGAACCTTGATTGGAAGACCAAAGAGGTTGATGAAGCCTGCACTGTCGTTCTGATCATAAACCTGATCCTCATCAAATGTAGCAATTTCCTCATCATAGAGTGAATACGGGCTTGTTACGCCTGCATCAATGATGTTGCCCTTGTAAAGCTTAAGCTTTACATCACCTGTTACATACTCCTGAGTGCTGTCAACAAAAGCGGAGAGAGCCTCACGGAGAGGTGTGTACCACTTGCCGTCATAAACAAGCTCTGCAAAAGCATTTGCAACATTCTGCTTGTAGTGAAGTGTGTCCTTGTCAAGGCAGATTTCCTCAAGCTTTGCGTGAGCAGCATAGAGGATTGTACCGCCCGGAGTTTCATAAACACCACGAGCCTTCATACCGACAAGACGGTTCTCAACGATATCTGTGATACCTACACCGTTTCTGCCGCCGATTTTGTTGAGTTCCTTAATGAGTTCAACGCTGTCTATAGCCTCGCCGTTAAGCTTTGTGGGAACGCCCTTTTCAAATGTAAGAGTTACATACTCTGCCTTATCGGGAGCCTGCTCAGGTGAAACACCGAGTTCAAGGAAGCCTTCCTTATTGTACATCGGCTCATTTGCAGGATTCTCAAGATCAAGACCTTCGTGGCTCAAGTGCCAGAGGTTCTTATCCTTTGAATAGTTTGTTTCACGGTTAATCTTGAGCGGAATATTGTGCTTTTCAGCATATTCAATCTCGTCCTCACGGCTCTTGAATTCCCATGTTCTCCAAGGAGCGATAATCTTCATATCAGGAGCGTAAGCTTTGATAGCAAGCTCAAAACGAACCTGATCGTTACCCTTGCCTGTGCAGCCGTGACAAATTGCGTCAGCACCTTCAGCCTTTGCAATTTCAACGAGTCTTTTGGCGATGATAGGACGGGCAAAAGATGTGCCGAGGAGGTACTTGCCCTCGTAAACAGCACCTGCTTTTACTGTAGGAATGATATATTCGTCAACAAATTCCTTGTTGAGGTCTTCAATGTAAAGTTTTGATGCGCCTGTTTTGATAGCCTTTTCTTCAAGACCGTCAAGCTCTGTACCCTGACCAACATCACCCGAAACAGCGATAACCTCGCAGTTGTCGTAGTTTTCTTTAAGCCACGGAATGATGATTGAAGTATCAAGACCGCCTGAATATGCAAGAACTACCTTTTTAATCTTATTGTCAGCCATTTTTAATTCCTCCAGAATTTTGGAACACATTTTGTCGGTGTTTCCTTTGCTTTAATTTTTATTACTCTTACATTATACACTCTGTTTTCAAAAAATCAAGTGTTTTTTGAATAAATATTCAATGTTTTTTCAAATTTGTATTTTGGGGTGCAATTTGACCGAAATCTGTCGCTTTATCGCTGTATTATCGGTATTTTTGGCGATTACCGTGTAGCTTTCGGCGTTCATTTTCAGAAGAATGCATATATTCACAAAAAATGAATATTCACTTTATTCATTTGTTTTTGCATATTCATACATATATATACAACCTTTTTGCATATTTTTCATTTTGTAAAAGCCGCTAAATTTACTTTAAAACCGGTTGACACCATATGCGATACCATATATAATATTATTAAAAAATACGAAAACAGGCACTAAGATAAATTGCAGAAAGTGAGGCGGAAGATGATGAAAGCTCTTAACGATTATCTTGCGATGTCATATCGTATGGAAATTGTTGAGGACAAGGACAGGGGCGGTTTTGTTGTATCGTTTCCCGAACTTCCCGGCTGCATAACCTGCGGTGATACGATTGAATCGGCTGTTGCAAATGCAGAGAACGCTAAAAAAGCTTGGTTTGAAGCCGCCTTTGAGAGCGGAATTGTAATTCACGAACCCGACAGCCTTGAAGAATATTCGGGACAGTTTAAGTTGAGAATCCCGAAAAGTCTGCACCGCTCACTTGCCGAACATTCAAAAAAAGAGGGTATAAGTATGAACCAATACTGTGTTTATCTTCTTGCAAAAAATGATGCAGTTTATTCAAAATAACATTTTAAAAGCATATTATTATATAAAACAAAACACAATTGTTGAAAGGAAGATTTATATGTCAGCATTTAAAGAGATAAATCCGAAAGAAATTGTTGAAAGTCCGTTTAAGCTTATCGGTGACGACTGGGCGCTTGTTACGGCAGGTGACAAAGAAAAGTTCAACACAATGACGATAAGCTGGGGCGGTGTCGGCATTATGTGGGGTAAGCCCGTTGTATTCACCTTTATTCGTCCGCAGAGATATACATTTGCGTTTATGGAGAACGGCGACCGCTATACAATGAGCTTTTTTGACGAAAAGTACAGAGATGTCCTCAAGTTCTGCGGCTCAAAGAGCGGCAAGGATTATGACAAGGTAAAGGAAACAGGTCTTACTCCTGCATTCACCGAAAACGGCTCTGTATATTTTGAAGAGGCAAAGCTTGTTCTCGAATGTAAAAAAATGTATGCTCAGGATCTTAATGCCGAGAGCATTACAGACCACGACAGCGTTGACAAGTGGTATAACAATGATTTCCACAAAATGTACATCAGCGAAATCACAAAGGTTCTTGTAAAAAAGTAATCGGAACTTAAAATTTCATATACAGAATCAGGCAGACAATCACACGGTTGTCTGCCTTTTTTGAAAAATGCGCAATGGAAAATGCCCCTCACATAATGTGAGGGGCATTCCCTGTAATATCGACTAAATGGAACGATATATCAAATTTTATTCAGCTTAATCAAAGCTGCTGATAAGGTGAGATACAAACTTCTGAATGAGAGTAGCATCCTTAACTGTGAGTATGCCGTTCTTATCAACATCTGCTGCTGTGAACTGCTGATCTGTGAATGCAAGATGCTCTGTGACATACTTCTGAACGAGTGTTGCATCGGCAACAGTAATCTTGCCGTCCATATCAACATCGCCGAGGAGAACACCGCTTGCGAATGCAGTTGTTGCATCTAATTTAACATTTTCAAAGCCTGCAATGCCTGATATATCACGAACCTTGCTGTTGTCAACAATTGACTGCTGATAAAGCTTGTTGTTTACAACATAGCCTACTGTAAGATACTCTGTGTCAAGATATACACTCGCACTGCCTGTACCGATAATCTGGAAAGTAAGTGAAATGTATGTGTCACCGTTGTACTTTGTAGGATTCTGTGGGTTAGTAAAGTTACCCTTAATTACATTGTTATAAGCATTGTAAACAAGGTTTGACTGGCTCGGCATAATTGTCTGGCTACCGTCAGCCTTGTTGTCTGCCATACTGAACTTAAGCTTGCTTGTGTCATACTTAACAGTCCACTGACCGTCAACGATACCCATATTTGCATTGAGCTTGTAAAGAACTGTTACCTTGTCGCCCACTTTGCCCTCGGTCTTTGTTGCAGAACCGAAGTAGTTGGATGTTGCATTTACTGTGAGTGTCTGTGAAGGAGCAGTTGTAGGCTCTGTCGCAGGCTGAGTTGTCGGCTGTGTAGCCGGCTGTGTTGTAGGCTGAGCTGTTGTCGGCTGAGCTGTTGTCGGCTTAGCTGTGGTTGGCTGAGCTGAAGTTGTCGGCTGTGTCGGTGGGATCGGACTTGTCGGAACAATGCCGCTCTTGATGTCGCCGTTCTTCATAGCATATGAGTATGTGCCGTTTACGCCGTTTCTTGTTGCGTCAACCTTGATTGTGCTTGTTGTTTTGAGAGCTGATGTTGCAACTGTGAATGCACCTGTTACATCGTCTGCAGTAGCAGTATATGTCTTACCGTCAACTGTAACAGTTACCTTTGCAGCGCTGGCTGTAACACCTGATACAACGCTCTTGCCTGCAACGGCATATGTAAGTGTTGCAGGAGCAAGTACAAGTGCCTTCTGAGCTGACTTGAGGTCTGCAATCATAGCATTCATAGCTTCAGCTGTTGTAGCGTCTTCGCCTGCTTTAATCATAGCCTCGGCTGACTTGAGAACCTTCTGAGCATTTGCCCAGCTCTCTGCTGTGTAGTCTGATGCTGTCATAGCAAGAATCTTTCTTGCTTCTTTCTTGAGTGATTCATAAGGTGAAACAACGATTGGCTTTGATGTAAGCTTGTATGTTGTACAACCTTCGTTTGTAATTTCGATTGTAGCGCCGTCTCTAACGCCTGTGATATCTGCTGTCTGACCTGAACCGCTGCTGAGAATAATGTTTACTTCGTCAACATTATCGAACTTAACAACATAGTTGCCGTCAGAATCTTTTTCTGTAAGAGCAACGCCCGGCCATGTGCCTGTGAGCTTCTGTGTATCATTCCAAGCATAGATTTTGTAGCTTGCAGATGGGCTGTAAGGCTTGATGGTTACGGAAACAGAACCCTCTGCAGGCTCTGGATCGCCGCCGCCTCCCTGCTGATTACCGTTGGTTACTGTCTTAACTGATGTGTAGTTGCCGTTCTGGATTTCGAGAACAGCACCGTCATAAAGGCCTGTGATATCGCCTGACTGTGTGCCGCTGCCGTTGTTGAGAACAACGTTGAATGACTTGTCGGCTGAAACAGGAAGTGTGAGTTCATATGTGTTTGCCTGACCTGAAACGGCTGCTGCCTTTTGACCCGGCCATGCACCGTTGAGTGCTGTGCTTGCACCTGTCCAAGCGTAAACATTCGGAGCGCCTGCTGTGCTCTTGATTGTAAGCTTTGATGTCTGACTTGCTGTCGGACCGGGAACAGTTGTGCTCTGTGTCGGGCTGGTTGTAGGCTTTTCGTCGTTTTCGCCGAGCTTGAGGAATGTGAATTTAGCCTCTGAGGTTGCCTTGTCGTTTGTAGCTTCAACAGTTACTTCGATTGTATCGTTCTTGTAAGCTGTCTGACCGATTGTGAATGTGTCGCCGTCCTTAACAACAAACTTGTTACCGCCGTCAACAGAAACCTTTGCGCTGTCGCATTCCTTGAGAGAAACAGTAACCTGCTCTGTGCCGTAGAACTTCGGCTCGCCTGTGATTGATACAAGCGGCTGACCGTCAGCATTTTCCATAAGGATTGTGCCGTTTACACCGCTGTTGAAAGTTACCTTACCGTCAGTAACAACTGAAGATGAGTTGTCATAAGTATTGATTATATAACTGCCGTCTTCCCAAAGAGTTGAAACATCAACAGTTACGCTTGAATTTTTGTTACAGCCGATTACTGCAGCTGCCTGATCTGTTACGCCGTTCTTATCGTATGTACGGCCGAAAGCAACACCGCTTGTAGCAGAGAGCTTAACATTTGCGCCGGCACCGATAGATACGTGCTTGTTACGGAACTGACCAACCTTCTGCCACTGAGCAAGAAGAGTTTTGTCCATGTCGTTCCAGTTCATATCACTTCTGAGTGCGTGACCTGATCCGCCGTAACCGTCAAATGCAACGCCGGGATAGAGAGGACGGTTGGTTTCGTCACCGTAGAAAATCTGAATTCCGCCCGGGAGAAGGAGGAATGCAGCCGCATTGTAAAGCATTGTGTTCTCATCGCCACGGGTAAGTGTTTCATCGTGTGATGACATAAATGAAAGAACGTTGAAGCCTTCCTTTGTGTTGATCTGGTCTGCATAGCCCTGATATGTGTTTGCAACACTACCGCTTGCAAGAGCACCGCCGCCTGTAACTGCGAAGTTAATCATTGAGTCGAAGCCGCCCTCGGAATAGTATGTGTCGTAGCCTACACCGTGATCCCAATGCTCGCCTGTCATCCAGAAATCTTCTTTCCAGTCAGCACCTACTTTGCCCTTGTTGTTGGATCTCCACTCTCTGAGAGCAGAAACACAAGCCTGCTTGAGCTGGTTCCAAGAAGCCTTATCAACATGCTTTGCAGTATCGCAACGGAAACCGTCAACACCGTACTCCCTAACCCACTCTGAAAGCCAGGTTGAAAGGTAGCCTGTTACTGTGTTTGATTCACCGTATTTTGCGAGCTTCTGAGCATATGTACCTTCCTGAGTCCACTTTGTTTTGAGGATCGGAGGAATTTTAACATCCTTTGTCTGCTCTGTTCTGAAGTCGGGAAGTCCGCTGAGTGACATTGTAAGATCACCGCCGGCACCCTCTGTATATCCGGGAAGACCGCTGCGGATCCAGTCATTGCTCCACCATTTGCCCCAGTCTTCTTCTGATGTTTTATAGTCAATGTGGTCGTTTACTTCACCTACATCTGTGAGCTTGTATTTGAAGTCTGTTGCACCGTCAAGGAGAGTACCGAAGCCGAACTCCTCCATATCTGCAACGGTGTTGTAGCCTGTGTGGTTCATTACGATATCCATGATAACTCTGATACCGTGCTCATGTGCTGTGTCAACGAGAGTTTTGAACTCCTCTTTTGTACCGAAGTTTGCATCGGTTTCGGTATAGTCAAGAACATAGTAGCCGTGATATGAGTAGTGAGCAAAGCCCTTACCTGAATCACAATAGCCGTGAATCTGCTCATACGGAGCTGAGATCCAAATTGCATTTACACCGAGGTTATCAAAATAACCCTCTTCAATTGACTGAGTAACACCTGCAAAGTCGCCGCCGTGGAATGTACCGGGGTTTGTATCCCAGCCGTCAAGCGGTTTGCCGTCCTTGTCAAGTGTTCTGCCGTATGAATGGTCATTTGCGGTGTTTCCGTTCTTAAAACGGTCGGTAAGCAGGAAATACACATTGGCATTATCCCATGTAAAGCCGTCATCTTCAACAAGTGAACCTGCGGCAGTTGATGATGCAGATGTGCTGCTGTCATCGGAAACTGTTGCAGCACTTGCCGAACCAAATGCTACGGAAGCACCGGGGAGAGCCATACAAAGTGTCAATACGGCACTGAGTGCTCTCTTCATACTTCTTTTTTTCATTGTTTGATTACTCCTTTCAAAGCTTTTAAAACATAGGGTCAAACATCCCTAGACAATTTAATTTTATCACAAAACTCTCACAAAAACTACACATAATCCCTTTATTTTGTAAAAATAGCAAGTTGTACAATCTTAGCACTGAAAATTTATGTAAAATTACTTTTAGGGCATTTTTATTTTTGTAAAAATTTTTCGTTCGTGAAGATAGTTCAATTAGTGTCAATGTTAAAATTCCCGAGCGTAGATTTGTGATTGTTTGTGCAAGACTACCCCTACAATTAAACATTACCTTTTATATAAAGCAAAAAATTGTATCAATGCCTGATTCGGGCAACTGATACAATTTCTATTGCTTACTATCTTCTCGAAAGGGGAACGGCGGCTCGCCGTCAATTTTCCATTTACTTCAGTCTTACATTCAAAAATCTGAGTTTAAAGGTTGAGCCGATGCCGAGCTTGGAATCGGCGGTAATATATCCGCCTGTTTTTTCAACAATTGATTTTGCAAGCGACAGACCTATGCCGACGCTTGACGGGGATGAATTCTGTGCTTTATAGAACCTCTCAAAAATGTGGGGCAAATCCTTCGGGCTGATTCCGCATCCGTTGTCGCTTATGATGATTTCCGAATACATACTGTTCCTTTCGGCAGAAATTCTGACATAACCGCCGTCGGTATGCTCAATACAGTTTTTTACAATGTTTGAAACCGCCTCGCAAATCCAGCGAAAATCGCAATTAAGCTTAAAATCATTTTTGACGGTTTTTTCAATTCTCACATCACGGATATCGGCAAGAACTTCTGTGCGTGAAATGCACTCGTCAATTATTTTTTCAACCGACACATCTCCAAACTTCAATTTAACAGTTCCCGAATCAAGCATTGAGAGCGTGAGCAGACTTTTTACAAGGAAATTAATCGAATGGGCATTATGCGCTATATCCATAACAAAATCCCGTCTGATTTCAACGGGCATATCATCGTCATCAAGGATATTTTCGGTTGTAATCAAAATTGAAGTCAGCGGTGTTTTAAGCTGATGTGAAATGTCGGCAAGCGAATTTTTGAGGATTTCTTTCTCTCGCATTGAATTGTCGGCATACTCACGAAGCATTACCGTTGTTTTTTGAATCTCCTGCTTTAACAGTGACATATCGTCGTCGGTTGAGCCGTCAAGGTCGAGGTCGTACTCTCGGTTGTTTATTTTTTCAAGGCATTTTACAATTTCAAGTCGCTGTCGCTTCTGCTTTTTACAGTATCTTATGAACACAATGCAGAGCAAAATTCCGAACACACAAACACCTGCGGCTGCAATCACAATTGTAATTGTTGCATAACTTCCGTTCTGAATGTCAACCCAGCCGTTGTCGGATTTTATTCCGTACTTTGCAAAGTCGCCTTTTATGCCGGCAGTATCGCTGTTTAAAATTTGAGCAAGCTCCTTTTCCGAAATGTCGGGATATTGTTCCCTAACCTTTTCCGCAACGGCAATTATCTTTTTATCCGTGCTTTCACGAACAGCATTAAAGCCTGCACCGACGCCTACTGCAACGGCACAACAGAAAAGTGCCGTTATCGCAAGCATTACCGCAAGAAATTTTGATGTGCTTTTCATTATACCTCCAGCCTGTAACCAAGGCCCTTTACGGTTTTAATTATATTTGTATCAAGTTTTTTGCGAAGTCTTTTTATGTACACGGTCAGCGTGTTGTCCTCAACATAATTCCCCGACAAATCCCATATGCGTTCAAGAATCTGTTCACGGGTCAGCACCTTGCCGCTGTTTTTGGCAAGCATTGCAAACAGGCGGTATTCAAGCGCCGTAAGCACAACAGGATCGCCGTTTTTGCAAACCTGTTTTTTGTCAAAGTCAATGCTGATGTCGCCAAAATTCATAGCCATAGTTTTGTCGAGCTTTTTGGTGATTCGTTTAATTCTTGCAAGAAGCTCACGGCTTGAGAACGGTTTTGTTATGTAATCCTCCGCTCCGAGGTCAAAGCCTTTTACAATGCTGTCCTCATCGTCAAGTGCGGTGAGAAAAATCACGGGAGTTTCGCACACTCTTTTTATCTCGTCACAAAGCTCAAAGCCGTTGCCGTCGGGAAGCGACACATCAACAATAAAAAGGTCAAAGTCACCGCCGAGAGAGTTAAGGGTTGATTCGGCATTTTCACACAACGCAACCTCAAAGCCGTTTTGTTCAAGAGTGTAAACAAGTCCTTTTGAAATTGCACGGTTGTCCTCAATAAGAAGAATTTTCACAAAAAGTCCTCCCAAAACGAAATTCGGGCGGATTAAATCAATAATCCGCCCGTCAGCAATGAAAACATACAAAATATTGTGGTATCTGTTGTTACAACTACATTATAACAGAGTGTAAAACTATTGTCAACAAATTTCAACAAAATACAGTCTGTTGGCTGAATATGACACTTAGATATTGTCATTTCGGATTGTTTCAATAATATTTTGTTTATTAACCTTTGAGATTGAGTATTTCATAATCAACCATACTGCGACAAATACAACCGCAATGCTAATCAAAATCGCTTTCCACGGGAATACAAAGCTCATTGGAACACTTCCAATTGAAAATGCGGAGAAGATTGCAAATACACCGAGACCGCCGAGAGGGATACCGATAATCAAAGATTTTATGCCGTACATAAGGCTTTCAAGGCGAATCATACGGTTAAATTCTTTCTTTGTCATACCGATAGATTTAAGCGATGCAAATTCCTTGCTCCTCAACTGCATATTGGTTGAGATTGTGTTGAAAATGTTTGTAAGTCCGATGAGCGAAATAACACCGATAAATCCGTAGATAAATATTCCGACAATCAGCATAATGGCATTAAACTGTCTTAAGTTTTCGCCGTAATCTACAATTATCATAGATGAGTCCTCTAATCCGCTTGCACCTACGGTTGACTCAATTCGGTTTGTGAGGCTTTCGGAATCTGTTGTATTCGCACGCACAGTCACCTTGTTTTGATAATCATCCAACTGATACGGAATCGCACCCATTTCGCTGAACACGAGTACAATAGGACTTATTCCCTCGTCATTCATAATCCACTTGATACTTTTCGGAACGGTATCAAATACACCCGACACCTTCAAATCGTTTGCCTTGTTAAATATATCGTTTCCGTCATCATTTCCTTCATTTTTATAAACGGTAACCTTATTCGGAGCGGTTTTGTCGAATAAATTAAATATATTGTCTTTGTCATCGGTAGCTTTATTGTAAATCAGAACACCGTCCTTAACGCTGTCATAATCGAGGTTTAATTCCCTGCAGGTTTCAACAAATGTATCGTGTTCCAATTCAAAGCAATGTGCCTGGAATCCCTTTTTACCGTCAGAGGTATCGAGCGCAGTGACATCTTTTTCGCCTTTATTATTAACCTTTACATCCGAAACCAAAACATCATAGTGTGAACAGGTGGTAATATAGTTTGAAATTTCGGGCATTACCTCAATTGCTTTTGCCTGATCATAGTCTATTCCGTAAACAGTATAGCTGTAATCTCTGCTGCCGTAGTAATATTCGGTAAAGTTCATTCCATAGTCCATAAATGCCGAAACTGCAATGAACATTGCAACGCTTACAACGATTGAAATAACGGTTGTGCGGTACTTTTTCCTACTGCGTTTAAGGCTCTTTGAGGCGATTTCACCGCCGACACCGAAAAGCTTTTTCGTAAGCTTCGAGGTGCGGTAGGGTTTGTTATTCTTTACCTTGATATCCTTGTTGCCTCTGATTGCAACAAGGGGCGGAATTCTTGACGCACGCAGTGCAATGAAGAATGATGAGCAGAATATAGTAACAGCCGAAAGAACAATTGCGCTGATAATAGGAATTATCGGAGTTACAAAGACAAATTTTGCACCGTTCAGCATATCACCGAGAACGCTGTTGAGTATTGTAATAAGAATTGCGTTTATACCGAGTCCGAGAAGTATGCCGAGAGGGATACCGATTAAGCCGAGAATGAATCCCTCAAAAAGCACATTCCTGCGGATTTGCCTTTTGGTTGCGCCGACTGAGGCAAGCATACCGTACATACTCGTTTTCTCGGTAATTGAAATTGCAAAGCTGTTGCGGATTACAAACACGCTTGCAAGCATTACTATAATAATGATAATAACGGCAAGGCTGAAAATCACAGTATTTGTTGCGTCACTTGAACCGTAGCCTTTCATACTGAGGAGTACCGTGTTAAAGCTGTATCCGTTCACTCCCGAAATCTTCTGCTGTTCTTCGGAAATTCTGTCTCGTGATTCGTCGTTTTCGTCAATATTAAATCCTAAAATATCAGCCGTATTTTTAACATAATCGCCCTCGCTTTCGGAAGTATATGCAACATACAGCTTGTTCATATGCTTTGTCCTTATCGCCTCGGCAGGAGCTTTTTCATCCGACACGGTAAATATTCTAAAGTTCGGCATCGGAGCGTACAATTCACCTGTATTTGGAGTTTCCGTAATTCCTGTTACGGTATAGGTCTTTTGTTTCTCATCCTTTACGGAACATTCTTTGAAATCATTGGAGGTTATAACATACAAATCTTTCAAATTCAAAGCACTGCCGTCTTTGTCGGTTAAAATTCCCATATCAAAGGTAATTTTATCACCGACTTTTACGGTTTTTCCGTCAGGTGTTGTAAAGTTCTTTGTAACTACTGCCTCATCGGAATTATTCGGAAACCTGCCCTCTTTGAGAGAAAAATCAAAACAACCGTCAAAGGCATTTTTGCTCATTGCAATAACGGAATATAAGCCGTCTTTGCCGTTAGCTAACTGTTCCTTTGCATAGCCTGCAATCTCCGTATAATAGGCATTTTCAACATTACGGTTCTGTCGGATTTCATCAATTTTTGCGGTGTCAATAATATCAAGCGAAACATCATAATCGCCCGACCAGGTTTTTTGAGCGTCAATCATAGTCTGTCGTCCGCTGAGTGCCATTCCCGAAACAACCGTGATGAGTGCCGCCGAGAGCATAATTCCCACGATTGTAACAATTGTACGCACCTTGTTAAGCCGCAGGTTTTTAAGAGTAAGCTTATTGAGAAGTTTCATAAAATCAAACCTCCTCAACAATTTTGCCGTCGCTGATTGTTATGATTCTGTCTGCCTGTTTTGCAATGTCAAGGTTGTGCGTAATCATTATAACAGTCTGTCCGTAACTCTGATTGCACATTTTGAGAATACTCATAACCTCTTCGCTTGACTTTGAATCAAGGTTGCCTGTCGGTTCATCGGCAAGCACAAGAGACGGATTGTTAATGAGCGCTCTGGCAATAGATGTTCTTTGTTGCTGACCGCCCGAAAGCTGGTTTGGAAGGTGTTTTCTTCTTGCACGCAGTCCGAACGAATCAAGAATCATCTCAAGTCTTTCTCTGTCAACACCTCTGCCGTCAAGGTCACATGGGAGCGTGATGTTTTCTTCAACAGTCAGAATCGGGATAAGATTGTAGAACTGATAGACAATGCCCACCTGTCTGCGGCGGAATACGGCAAGCTTGTCATCGTTCATTTTGCTTATATCGTTGCCGTCAACAAAAATTTTTCCGCTTGTGGGACGATCAACACCGCCGATAAGGTGAAGAAGAGTTGACTTGCCGCTGCCGCTTGCACCGACAATGGCAACAAATTCCCCTTTTTCAACCGAGAACGAAACATCGTCAACCGCATTGACAAGGTTTTCACCGCTTCCGTAGGTTTTTGTAAGATTTTCAACTTTCAGAATTTCCATAAAATATACCTCCAAATTCATTTTACACCCATATTATAGTGACGCAAAATGACTGTAAAGTGAATCCTGCAAACAAATTTTCCGTAGGGCAGCCCACTTGAATACAAGCAAAACATTTTTTATTGTGTTTACCATAAAAAAATAACCGCCCTGTACTGCGAATACAAGGCGGTTACCAAAAATAATTTGTCTTAAAAGCGAAACAGCTAAAGCCGTTTCCTTATCTATATATTAACATCATCATACTATCTTCACGAATTGGGAACGGCGGCACGCCGTGCGGCAAAACAAGCCCATCCGTTGTCAAGATGTTCTTCGATGATGTCAAAATACTGACTTACGGATGCCTTGACTTCTTCGGCACGAGTGTCGATGATACCGCTCATAATGTAAACGGCATCGTCCTTCATAAAGTCCTTAATGCCCTTTGAGAGAAACATAATCGCATCGGCAACAATATTGGCAAGAACAATGTCATACTTGCCCTCAACCTTGTCGGTAAAGCTGCCGCAGATAGCTGTAAAACGGTCAGCAACGCCGTTGATTTCTGCGTTTTCAGCCGCAGTTCTCGCCGCAGTTTCGTCAATGTCAACACCGACGGCACGGTCTGCACCCAAAAGCAATGTTGCAATACCGAGAATACCGCTGCCGCAACCCACATCAAGAACAGAATCGCCCTCTTTAAGGTACTTTTCACACATTTCAAGGCAAAGCCTTGTGGTTTCATGACCGCCCGTGCCGAACGCAAGACCCGGATCAATGTTGAGAACTTTGCGGTTGCCGGCATCGTAATCATCTCGCCAGCTCGGACGGATAAGAAGTTTTTCGCCGACTTCAATCGGGTTGAAATATTTCTTCCAGTTGTTTCTCCAATCCTCTTCAAGGCAGTCAAGAAGTTCAATTGAATGCTTTATACCCTCCGCATTGTAGCGTTCCGAAAGGAATGCTACCGCCTCTGACGGCGAAACATCGGGTTCAAGATAAATGTGAACAAAAGCCTTGTTTCTGTCCTTTGCAAGCAAATCCTCGTCAATAAGGTCAATATGGGCAATGTCCTCAACCTCTTGCTCAAGGTTTGTGTAATCTTCAATATAGATGCCGTAGGGAACTACGACATTTGCAATATCACTTGCTCTGTCAATATCCTTTGCGTCAACGGATATTTTTATTTCTGTCCAGGATTCCATTTTAACCTCTGATTCACGGGCATTTTATGCCGATATTTTTGTTTGTAATGCAGTGGCGGATATTATCCGCCGACTTTGATGATATTATTTTTTTAATCAAATTTTTTGATTTTAATAAAACTGTCTGTTCATTTTGAACGCATGGCGTTCAATCGTGTGCAATGCACACGGCAGGCGAACACGGTTCGCCCCTACGAAATTGTGCAAATAATAACAATACTGCTTATCTTCACGAATTTGGAGCGGCGGCACGCCATATAAAAAATTTGTGGGGACAAATGCCCCACAAATCTTATTTATTATGTGTTACTCGTTGAACATCTTCTTGATTTTATCAAAGAAGTTTCTGCGTTTTGCGTAGTTCTTGTCGCCTGTTGCACCGTCAAGCTGTTTGATAAGCTCTTTCTGCTTGCCGTTAAGATTCTTCGGAACTTCAACGGTAACTCTTACATACTGGTCGCCTCTGCCTCTGCCGCCGAGTCGCTGAATACCCTTGCCCTTGAGTCTGAAAACATCACCCGGCTGTGTACCCTCACGAACCGTGTAGGAAACCTTGCCGTCAAGAGTAGGAACGACAACATCTGCTCCGAGAGCCGCCTGTGTAAAGGTTATCGGAACTTCGCACCACACATCATCACCTCTGCGTTCAAAAACAGGGTGCGGACGAACATTTACATAAACATGAAGGTCGCCTGCAGGACCGCCGTTTGTGCCTGAGTTACCTCTGCCGCTTACATTAAGAATCTGCTGATCCTTGATACCTGCCGGAATTGTTACATCAACAGTCTTGTTCTTGCGCTGTTTGCCCGAACCGCCGCACTTTTTACAAGGATTGTCAACAATCTTACCTCTGCCGTGACAAGCATCACAGGTACGCTGAGTCTGAACAACACCGAAAGGTGTTCTCTGGTTGATTGTTACCCTGCCCGAACCGCCGCATGACGAACAGGTCTTGGGGCTTGTGCCGGGCTGAGCGCCTGTTCCGTGACAGTCGTCACAGGTTGTTACGCATGAATAGTTTATTGTCTGCTTGCAGCCCTTTGCCGCCTCTTCAAATGAAATGTAAACCGTAGTTTCAATATCACTGCCACGCATAGGAGCATTTGCATTGTTGGAGCGTCTGCCGCCGAATCCGCCGAAAAAGCTGGAGAAGATATCGTCAATATCAATACCCTGACCGAACGGACTTCCTGCTCCGCCTGCACCTGCACCGTAGTTGGAATCAACGCCTGCGTGACCGAACTGATCGTAACGAGCCTTTTTATCGGAGTCGGAAAGAACCTCATAAGCCTCGTTTACTTCCTTGAATTTTTCCTCACATTCTTTATCGCCGGGATGCAAATCCGGGTGATATTTTTTGGCACAGGCTCTGTATGCCTTTTTTATTTCATCGTCGCTTGCGCCCTTTTGAACGCCAAGCACCTCGTAGTAGTCTCTTTTGTCTGCCATATTACTCTCACCTTTGTAAAAATACCGAAATCACGCAATATTGCAAGCCGGTTATCGTCTTATACAGCCAAAAGGAGCCGCCATATAACAGCTCCTTTGACTATATGTTATTCTAACATAAATTACTTGTTATCGTCAACATCGGTGAAATCAGCGTCATATACGTTAGGATCTCCGCCGTTGTTGCCTGTAGGATTACCGCCGTTTGGCTGAGCACCGTTCATATCGGGAGCACCGCCCTGCGGAGCAGCCTGCTGATAAAGCTTAGCGGCAGCATCGTTAAGAGTCTTCTGGAGGTCTTCCTTAGCTGTGCCGATGAGTGCGGCATCGTCCTTTGAGATAGCCTCTTTAAGAGCTTCAACCTTTGTGTTGATTGCGTTCTTGTCATCCTCGGGAATCTTGTCACCGCTTTCGCTGACGAGCTTTTCTGCCTGATAAACAATGTTTTCAGCCTCGTTCTTAGCATCAACTGCCTCACGGCGCTTTTTGTCCTCTGCGGCAAACTGTTCAGCTTCCTTAACAGCCTTGTCGATATCTTCCTTGCTCATTGAAGTTGAGTTACTGATTGTAATCTTCTGTTCTTTGCCTGTACCGAGGTCTTTTGCAGATACATTAACGATACCGTTGGCATCAATATCAAATGTTACTTCAATCTGCGGAATACCACGCATTGCAGGAGCAATGCCTGTGAGAGCGAAAAGACCGAGCTGCTTGTTATCACGGGCAAATTCACGCTCACCCTGAAGAACATTGATTTCAACCTGTGTCTGATTATCAGCGGCAGTTGAGAAAATCTGGCTCTTCTTTGTTGGGATTGTTGTGTTTCTGTCGATAATCTTTGTCATAACACCGCCCATTGTTTCAACACCGAGTGAAAGCGGAGTTACATCGAGGAGGAGAAGTCCTTCAACTTCACCGCCGAGTACGCCTGCCTGGATAGCTGCGCCAATAGCAACACATTCATCAGGGTTGATGCCCTTGAACGGCTCTTTGCCGATAAGCTTCTTAACAGCGTCCTGAACAGCAGGGATTCTGGAAGAACCGCCAACCATAAGAACCTTGTCAATCTGACCAATCTGAAGGCCTGAATCCTGAAGAGCCGATCTTACAGGACCCATTGTAGCTTCTACGAGGTCTGATGTGAGTTCGTCAAACTTTGCTCTTGTAAGAGTAAGGTCAAGGTGCTTAGGACCTGTCTGGTCTGCTGTGATAAACGGGAGGTTGATGTTAGAAGTTGTAACACCTGAAAGTTCAATTTTTGACTTCTCGGCAGCCTCTTTTAATCTCTGCATTGCAACCTTATCCTGTGAAAGGTCAATGCCCGTTTCTGTCTTGAATGATGCAACCATCCAGTCGATGATTCTCTTATCGAAGTCATCACCGCCGAGACGGTTGTTACCTGCTGTTGCAAGTACTTCCTGAACACCGTCGCCCATTTCGATGATAGATACATCGAATGTACCGCCGCCGAGGTCATATACCATAACCTTCTGGTCTTTTTCCTTATCTACACCGTATGAAAGAGCGGCTGCTGTAGGCTCGTTGATGATTCTCTTAACATCAAGACCTGCAATCTTACCGGCATCCTTTGTAGCCTGACGCTGTGCGTCTGTGAAGTATGCAGGAACTGTGATAACTGCCTGTGTAACTGTTTCGCCGAGGTAAGCCTCTGCGTCCGATTTGAGCTTCTGAAGAATCATTGCCGAAATCTCCTGCGGTGTGTAGCTCTTGCCGTCAATTGTTACCTTGTGAGCAGTACCCATTTCTCTCTTGATTGATGCAACTGTTCTGTCAGGGTTTGTGATAGCCTGACGCTTGGCAACCTGACCAACCATTCTTTCACCATCTTTTGAAAAAGCAACAACAGACGGAGTTGTTCTTGCGCCTTCTGCGTTAGCGATAACTACAGGCTCGCCGCCTTCGATAACTGCTACGCATGAGTTTGTTGTACCTAAATCTATACCTATTGTCTTAGCCATGATAAATTCCTCCAATTGAATTTTTAATTGTTTTTGTTTGTGTGTTTTCTGCTGAATATTTATATATGAAATCAGTCACAGTTGGCAACCTGTACCATTGCGTGACGGATAATTTTGTCACCGATTTTGTAACCTGTCTGATAAACGGCTGCGATTGTGTCGGCACCGAGGTTTTCGTCCTCAATCTTTGAAACCGCATTGTGCAAGTTCGGATCGAATGCATCACCTGCTTTGCCGTAGGACTCAATCTTTAGCTTTTCAAAGCTCTTTGCAAGCTGATTTGAAATAAGCTCAATACCCTTGATGATATCGGGGTCGGCGTCTTTCAGATTTGCAAGAGCAAGCGTTACGCTGTCTGCAACGGGAAGAAGCTCGATACAAGCCTTTGAAGTTGCATCGTCATAGATTGAAAGCTTTTCGTTTGCCGTTCTTTTGCGGTAATTGTCGTACTCGGCGGCAAGTCGCATATACTTATCCTTCTGTGCCGAAAGCTCATCTTCAAGAGTCTTGATTTTGTCTGCATTTTCATCCTTCGCAGGCTCTTCGGTATTTTCAGCCTTAGTTTCTTCTGCGACTGTTTCTTCGGAAACCTTTTTTTCTTCGGTTTTCTCGGATTTTTTCTTAGTCATCTTTATCCTCCTTCAAGGATTTTTATTTATCATATTTCTATCAGCTCATCAATGAGAGTGCTTACGCTGTCGGACACACATTCAAGAATTGAAATTGCTCTTGCGTAGTCCGTTCTCACGGGTGCTATCACCGCAAGCACACCTGACGGATTGCCGTCAAGTCGGTATCGTGCGGAGATTACCGCACTCCCTGCAAGCTCTGTTCTGCTGTTTTCGCCGCCTATGCTGACGGAGGTGTCGAGCGGAAGATTTTCAAGCATTTCAGCAAGGTCGTGTCTGTTGTTCAGAAACTCCATAACATTTCGTGCGTTAAGAAAATTGACATCGGACATAAACAATGGCTTTGTCACACCGCTGAGATAAATGCTGACTTCCTTTGCCGTTTCACAAGCCTCCATAATTGCCACAAGCACTCCCGGAGTAAACATTGAAAGTTCACCGAGCCTTGCCGCCGCTGTTTGAATGAACGGTCGGTTGACCGATGAAAGCTTCATTCCCGAAAAGATTTCGTTAAATGCCTTGTCAAACACGGTCAAAAGTTCGGGATTCAAAAGGAAATCGCAACGAAACAGCTTTGTTTTTATGATTCCGTTTGAGGCAATCACAACAGCCATTGCCGTGTGCGAACCCGTCTGAACAAATCTTATTCTGTGGATTCTGCTTTCCTCACCCGAAGGTGTTGTTGTTACCGCCGTGCAGCCTGTCAGCCTTGAAATAACACCGCTTGCCTCTTTGAGGATGCTCTCGGGGGAATCTGCGCTTTTGTAAAGCTCGGATTCAACATATTCCCGTCCGCCTTGGGTTACAGGGGTAATTTTCATCAAATTGTCGATGTAGTATCTGTAGCCCTGCAGCGTTGGAATCCTTCCTGCCGAGGTGTGCGGCTGAATCAGGTAGCCTTTGTTTGTAAGATCTGCAAGGTCATTTCGCACCGTTGCCGATGAAACCTCAAGTCCTGTTTCGTTAATCAACGCTTTTGAACCAATCGGCTCGCCTGTGTTGATATAGCTCTCGATTACTGCCGATAATATTTTCTTTTTTCTTTCAGCCAGCTCCATACCGTTCACCTCATTTCGTGTCGGATTTTGCTGTTTTAGCACTCTCGATGGGTGAGTGCTAATTGCTATACTCATAATATAATACCAAAGTCAGTAAAAGTCAAGCGTTTTTAAAAAATTTTTTCGTTTTCAGAAAATCATCACATAACACGGTTTGACAATGTGCAAGCGATACTCTATAATCTATTTAATAATAATGTATAAGGGTGAATTTTATGGGCGAATTTCTTCAGAATATATATGTATGGCTTTGGGCGGCTCTTGCCGTTCTTATGATTATTATAGGAATCAAATATCGCCACGAACATCAAGGCTTGCTCGCAGTTTTGATGGCTGTGTTCTTTATCTTTATGACCGTTTGGTACGGACTGCGAACCTTTGCAGGCTATCCGATGTTTGAGGGTACGCTAAATATAATCTTCCGTTGTGTCCTTGGCGGTTTCCTCGTTGTGCTCGGCTTGATATACTGGTTCACAAGAAAAAGAAAATAATTATATATGTATAAAAAACAAATCGGACAGCAGATTTTATTTCTGCTGTCCATTATTTTTATGTTCAGATATGTAGCGGCGAACACGGTTCGCCGCTACAATTAAACATTAACATTTATATAAACAAAAATTGCATCAATGCGGTTTCGGGCATCAATGCAATTTCTTTATCTGACTATCTTCTCGGACTGGGAACGGCGGCTCGCCGTCAATTTTCAATTTTGAATTTACAAAAGTTCGTCCGCTTTAAACGCTGTGTAGCCCTCATAATAATAGCTGTGGTCAATGCCTTTCATATACACCTCACGGCTGTCAATTTCATCGGTCAATGCGTTTTTCAGAACATATTTTATCTCGATATCCCGTATGGGACTGCGCTCCATTGCAAGCAAATAATCTTCCTTGTCAACCTTGCTCCAGTCGATAACCTTGCCGATTTCCGTTTTCAGCATATGGTTAAGCCAGATTCGTGTACTGCGACCGTTGCCCTCTCTGAATGGGTGTGCAATGTTCATTTCGACATACTTTTCTATAATCTCATCAAAATTGCTCTGTGGCATTTCATCAATGTTTTTCAAAGCTGATTCAATGTACATCAAAGGTGCAAATCTGAAATTGCCCTTTGCAATGTTTACGGTTCTCAACTTTCCTGCAAAATCGTAGATTTCGTCAAAAAGGTACTTGTGGATTGTCTGCAATGTCGAAAACTTTCCGCTTTCAAGGTTGTCAAGAATGTGGTTTTCAAAAAGCATTGCCGCCTTTTTCTTACTGATTCGCTCCTCTTCACGAGCAAGCTCCGCAGAAGAAGTCAATCCGAGTTTGTTCTCAAGCATACAAGCACCTCACTTTACTATATATATTGTATCATAGTGCAGATGATATTTCAATTTTTTAGTTTATGTTTATTTTCGTTCGTGTTTATTTTAGTTCGTGTAGATAGTTTGCAATATTTAAAACTATTATGCCCGAGCGTGACTTTGTAATTGTTCACCGCTGCAGTGTTGCAATTACTTTGTCCTTAAACGACGAAAGCACCGAGCTTGCGGCGACTCGGTGCTTTCTTATGTTCTTTAAAAAATGAGGGGTACAATTACGAGTCTCTAAATCGACTCGCATTGAGGAGGGTAGAACAATTATACTCTGACGGTTGCGGTTCCGTCTTTCTGAGTACGCTTATATTAAACAACGCAAATATGAAAACTATGTGAACTTTGTTTGAAATCGGAATGAAAAGCATCTGTTTTTTCTGTTAATCAAACACAATTCGGGCATTTTATTCATTCATTCGTCAAAATGAAAAATTTTTTAAAAAATATAAAACAAATGTTTGATTTTTCTGAAATTGTATGGTACAATCATAGTGTAATTACAATCAAGGGGCGTTGCGATATGAAACCTTTAAGCAAAAGCCAACAGAAAATTTTCGATTATCTAAAAGAATGTGCAGGCGAGGGCAGAGTTCCGTCAGTTCGTGAAATCTGCGAAAAAACGGGGTTGAGTTCAACCTCAACCGTTCACCACCACCTCAAGGCACTTGAAGAAAAAGGTCTTATTTCACGAGAACACGGTGTGAACCGTTGTATTCAGATTAACGGTATGGAGAAAAGCACCGATGTTCCTGTTTTGGGCAGAGTTGCGGCAGGTTATCCGATTCTTGCCGTTGAAAATATTGAATGTTATGTGCCTGTTCCCGACAGCTTAAAAAGGGGCAGAGAGCTTTTTGCTCTGCGTGTTCAGGGCGAAAGTATGATTAACGCAGGAATTTTTCCAGACGATATTTTAATTGTTCACCGCACACCTGTTGCGGAGAACGGCGAAATCGTTGTTGCGCTTGTCGGTGAAGAGGCGACCGTAAAGCGTTTTTACAAGGAAAACGGTCATTTCAGACTCCAGCCCGAAAATGACAATTTTGAACCGATTATTGTTGATGAAGTTGCGTTGCTCGGCAAGGTGATTTCGCTTGTGAGATATTTTGATTAAAAGGATTAGCTATGAAAGTTAAATTTTTTGACCTCAACGCAGACAAGCCGTTGAAATACGCCGTAATTTGTGCGAGATACAACGGAAAATGGGTTTTCTGCAAGCACAAAATTCGTGATACATATGAAATTCCGGGCGGTCACCGTGAGGACAGCGAAGATATTGAAACAACAGCAAAGCGTGAACTTTGGGAAGAAACAGGGGCGAAGAATTTCGACATCTGTCCCGTGTGCATTTATTCGTTCACGGATTACGGAATGCTCTATTTTGCGGAAATTCGCAGTTTTGGAGAACTGCCGCCGCTTGAAATTGAAAAAATCAAGCTTTTTGACGATATGCCCGAAAATTTGACATATCCTGCAATTCAGCCGTACCTTTTTGAAAGAGTACAGGAGTTTTTAGAAACGAAGTAACCAAGTACTGTTTGCAATCCGCAACAAAAATATATTGAGAGGAAGTGATAAAATGCGTGACTATGTGATTTACGATATGTACACAGATGACAGAATGTTTCGTTACGAGGTCTATAAGCACCCGAACGGAATGTATGAAGTGTGCGTTCAGTCGAGAGAGGCGGAAGATTTTGCCGTGAATGAGCAGTACCTCTACTGCGACATTCCCGAAGAAGTCACACATTTTACCGACACCCTCGAAAGAGCTATAGAAATCGGCGATTGCAAGCTGTACTGCCTAACCGATGAGTACCTCGCCCGCTGTTCGTGAAGAGGGTTTTTATTTATACGAATATTTTACAACAATTAAAGATGCATCCTAGCAGAAAATAACATAATGTATAAATTAATTTAATATATAACTTGTTATGAATTTTCTTTAACCTTAATCACCTTAATTTTGCAATTAATATCTAAAAGTTATATCCTTAAAAATACATCACAATTTGAGAACAAATTTATAGTGATATATCTAAATGAATGCCCATTGAAGAAATATCTTCAATGGGCATAAACATTATACTAATTTAATGAATCAATATCATTCACAATATATTTTTGCAGTTTTGTAACATCACTTACTGTAAGTTCTCCATCGCCATCAATATCAGCAACAAACTGCTGTCCTCCGTTTAGTTCATTAAGTCTTACAATATACTTTTGTATTACAGTGGCATCATTTATAGAAGTCTTACTATCGCAATCAACATTACCTAAACAATATATGTTAATATCATTAAGGTAATCGTTATTAGTAATGTTATTTATGACACTCCACCTTTCAATTGAGTTTTTGAAATATAAAGTCTTTAAGTTTACAAGACCATCAAAAGCTTTCATTCCAATTGAGTTTACTGTTGAAGGAATCACTATACTTGTTATATTTACGCCACAACTGTCAAAAGCCTTATCGCATATTTTCGTAATTCCCTCATTAAGTTTTAAACTAGTTATATCATACAATCCCCAAAATGCGCTTTGAGCAAGGATAGTTTCATCTGTAATCTCAACTTCCTTAATTGTTGGCAAAAAGGATTCATTAAAATAATACATAAATTGATTTGACCTATGCTCTGTATCTAAAATATCGCCTCCACGTTTGCTACCTATAAACGGTATTATCATCTTAGTTGGCCGTGTTTTGTACAAAGCATACTCTCCTATGTATTCAACAGATTTTGGCAACTTAAATGTGCCAGTTAAATGAGAACAACCGTAAAAAGCTTTTGTTTCTATTTCTAAAACACCATCTGGAACAGTATAAGATGTATCTTCTTTACCCGCTGGATAACACTTTAATTTTTTATGTTCTTTATCAAACAATACACCATCTATTGATGAATAAAATTGGTTGTCTTTTTCTACGTTAATATCCTTGCAATTTATACAATTACTGAACGCCGCTTCTCCTATATGAGTAACATTTTCACCAATCGTAATATTTAATAGTTTTGTGCAATTATTAAAAGCGTTATCATCAATACTAACCAATTTATTTGACAATACAATATTTTTAAGATTTGAACATTCGCTGAATGCGGATTCCCCTATAGTTGTTATCCCATTTGGAAGTACTATATTTTCAATTGCACCACATTGATAAAACATATTATCGCTAATTTCACTAATAGAGTTAGAAAAAGAGATATTTTTTAATTTTTTGCAATACGCAAATGCCCCCTTCCCTATTTTAGACACACTATTTGGGATCTTTATATCTGTTAAATCGTAACAACTAGCGAAAGCTTTTTCCTCTATACTTGTAATATTATCGGGCAATTCAATGCTCTGTACATTTGAAACAGCTGCAAAAGCAAGAGATTTAATAACCGATATATGGTTAGGTATAACTATATTATTTAAATTTGTTCCATAAAAAGCCCCTGTTTCAATACTCGTAAGGCTGTCAGGTAATTCTATTTCCTTTAAACTAACACAATTAGCAAAAGCCGACTCTCCAATTATATTAACTTTTTTATTCATAGACACCTTATAAAGATTTCTACATCTCGTAAATGCATAATCTCCTATAAAAGTTACATTTTTCCCAATTTCAACTGTATTTAGGCTTTCACACCTAAAGAAAGATTGTTCACCTATACTTGTTACATTATCTGGAATTACAACACTTTTCAAATTAAGACACCAATAAAACAAATATGGATTAATTCTTTGTAAATTGGTTGGTAATTTTACGTCTTTTAAATTCTCACAATGGCTAAATGAAGAAGACCCGATTTCTTTTACTTTGTCAGGAATATCAATACTTTCAATGCTTTCGCACCCTGAAAATGTACCTTCTCCTATTTTTTCAACGCTATCAGGTATATAAATATTTTTTATATTCTTGCAATCAATAAACGCTTTATCTCCTATTACTTTTATTCCATCAGAAATTACAACACTTTTTATTTTATTGCAATTTCTAAAGCAATTGGCTCCAATTTCAGTTACATTACTATCACCTACTTTGTTAGGAACTTTAACTTCACTATCATTAAGATAATACTTTTTTAAAATTATTTGATTAGTGTTTTTAATTCGTTCTGCTGAATAAGGTAATACAGTTATTTTACATGTTCCCCTAATTCCGTTAGTAGTTGTAGCTTGTATATATGCAATGCCGGGATTTAGTGACGTTACCTTCCTTCTATTAGAATCATACGCTATTACTGAAGGATCTGATACTGTATAATTAGATATTTCATTACCAATTGATGCATTTCTAGGAAATGGATGAGCATATATATTTGTCAAACTCTCATCCATAAACATATAAAATTCATCATAACGAAATCTAACTGAATCGGTACTCACTCCTGGGTCCAAAAGATCAATTGTAACTCCAACTGGCCATTCATACATTTCATCATCAATCGAAATGTTTTTGTCAATTGTTTTTAGCATACGTTTAACACAATATTCTATATATAGCTGAGAAAATATTGAATCAGCCTCTTCTTGCGTTACACCAGAACCAATTGTGATTTTTGGAGCCTCTCTATATGGTATTTCGTCATCTGTTTGATAAGCAATCTCTAATTCATACTGATAAAGAGTAGCATTTTCTTTAAAATATGACTTTTCTAAATATCCGCCTAAAGCAAGAGCAAATTCTGTGGATGAAAGTACAATAGACATACTAGAGGGTATATATGCTGAACATCCAATAATGCTCATTGTTGAAGAAAGAATTTGCAATCCATCAATCGTCTTTTGCATGGCATTTGTTGAATTTACAAATGAATTTCCGTTATCATATATTGAAATAACTCCCGATACAAGATTTGTTAAATTAGATATATTTTCTACTGCAACAGCAGCACCTTTAGATACTACCATTTCAACAGCATTCTTATCTAATAATTTAAAAAAAGATACCGCATTATTATAAATTCCCTTTATTTCATCCAATGACCCCTTCTTTTTTCCTGTCAAAATTTCCTTAACAGAGCTTTGTAAATTAGAATTTTGCGAATAAAACAATTTGACAAACTTATCTGCCACTTCATCTGATAAAAATCCTGAATTTCCTATATCAAAATTATTTGTTGTGGAGTAGATATTATTTTCCTCTGATACATCGTAAGCAAACACCAACCTACTAGAATAAAAAGATAGCAATACCGATATTAATAAAACCACGCTAATGTGTTTTTTCATATATCTTACCTCCTGTACAAAAAATTAATAAAATAAAGGTAGATATATTTTACCATTTATTTAGGAAATTTGCAATATCCCATTAATCATTTTTTACAAATTCAGCTTGCAAAACGGTCAAATTTGATACATTAAGCCATTTTTATAACCACTTCGAATACCTCATTAAGCATTTAACTAATAAATTTATCTATCTTTATTCACAATCTCTTAGCTAGTAACGGCAAATTTCACTGCCGAAGGCAATATTTCTATATAAAAAATCAGGGACCGACTCAAAGAGCCGATCCCTTTTTAATTTATTGAAAAGATTGGTAATTACTTGTTAACAGCTTCATAAACTGCAACTGCGCAAGCAACTGTAGCACCAACCATCGGGTTGTTTCCCATACCGATAAGACCCATCATTTCAACATGAGCAGGAACAGAAGATGAACCTGCGAACTGAGCGTCACCGTGCATTCTGCCCATTGAGTCTGTAAGGCCGTATGAAGCAGGACCTGCACCCATGTTATCGGGGTGAAGTGTACGGCCTGTGCCGCCGCCTGATGCAACTGAGAAATACTTAACGCCGTTCTCATTTGCCCACTTCTTGTATGTACCTGCAACGAGGTGCTGGAAACGAGTCGGGTTAGTAGAGTTACCTGTGATAGATACACCTACATTTTCATGCTGCATGATTGCAACACCTTCACGAACATCGTCAGCGCCGTAGCAGCGAACTGCAGCTCTTTCACCGTCTGAGAAAGCTCTCTCTTCAACGATTTTAAGCTCTGATGTGAAATAGTCAAACTGAGTCTTTACATATGTAAAGCCGTTGATTCTTGAAATAATGTAAGCAGCGTCCTTGCCAAGACCGTTAAGGATAACACGGAGCGGCTCTTTTCTTGCTTTGTTAGCGTTACGAGCGATACCGATAGCACCCTCTGCTGCTGCAAAGCTTTCGTGACCTGCGAGGAATGCAAAGCACTTTGTTTCATCTCTGAGGAGCATTGCGCCGAGGTTACCGTGACCACGACCAACATTTCTCTGCTCAGCTACTGAACCTGGAATACAGAAAGCCTCAAGACCGATACCGATAGCTTCTGCTGCCTCCGAAGCAGTCTTTGCGCCCTTCTTAACTGCAACTGCACAACCGAGTGTGTAAGCCCAGCCTGCGTTTTCAAATGCGATCGGCTGAACGCCCTTTACGATGTCATAGGGGTCAAAACCGAGATCGTTACAAATTTTTCTTGCCTCTTCAAGATTTGCAATACCGTATTCGGCAAGGCACTTCTCAATTTTAGGCATTCTTCTTTCCATACCTTCAAATGTTACTGCCATTATGGTGTCCTCCTTACCGAATTATTCTTCACGGGGGTCAATGTACTTAGCTGCGCCGTCAAAACGACCGTACTGACCGATGTTGTTCTTGTATGCTTCGTTTGGCTCAACGCCGTGACGAATGTCCTCGAGCATTTTGCCGAGCTTTACGAACTGATAGCCGATAACTTCATCGTTCTCGTCAAGTGCTGTCTTGAGAACATAGCCTTCAGCCATTTCCATGTAACGAACGCCCTTAGCGTTTGTGCTGTACATTGTACCAACCTGGCTGCGAAGACCCTTACCGAGATCCTCCATGCCTGCGCCGATCGGAAGACCGCCCTCTGAGAAAGCTGTCTGGCTTCTACCGTAAACGAGCTGCTCGAAGATGTTCTTCATAGCTGTGTTGATAGCGTCACAAACGAGGTCTGTGTTAAGGCACTCAAGGAGTGTTTTGTTAGGAAGAATTTCTGCTGCCATAGCTGCAGAGTGAGTCATACCCGAACAACCGATTGTTTCAACAAGAGCCTCTTCAACGATACCGTCTTTAACATTAAGTGTAAGCTTGCAGGCACCCTGCTGAGGAGCACACCAGCCAATGCCGTGTGAAAGACCTGAAATGTCTTTAATGTCATAAGATTTTACCCATTTGCCCTCTTCGGGAATAGGTGCAGGACCGTGCTTAGGTCCCTTTGCTACAGTGCACATATTTTCAACTTCTTTTGAATAAATCATGTGTACTTCTCCTTTCAATAAATTGTATGAGTCCGAAATCCTCAAACACCTATATTATACGGCTTAACCCGACATTTTTCAAGCATTTTTCGTTAATTTTTACAATTCCCCCACATTGCAATACTCCCCGTGGCAATTTGCCGTTTGATTTTGAAACGGTAAAAATAAAAACGGCAACCGAGAAACAAATCACCGACTGCCGCTAAAATTTGCTTATTCTTCCCAAAACAATTCGTCAAGGGTTTTGTCAAGCGCTTTACATATTGCTATGCAAAGGTTAATTGTGGGATTGTAGTCGCCCTTTTCGATTGCGCTTATTGTCTGTCTTGACACCTTTACAAGCTCCGCAAGCTGTTGCTGTGACAAATCTTTTGCGGCACGGGCGCTTTTTAATCTTAAATTCTTCATTCTTCAACTGCCTTTTTGTCAATTATTGTTTTGATAACAATCATCACAAAAATACTTATTGCCCAAATCATTGTAATGATAGGAATAATGTCAAGATTTGCTATTCCGTTTGTAACAAAGGTTTTGTTGTCGAAAGCAATTCCCAAACATTCTGCTCCCACAACAAATGCCAATGGGCCTAAAAGACTCTTTCTGCCTTTATTCGATGTGAAATATGCGTCATTGAAAATGCTTACTCCGACGAATACGGCTGTTGAAAGAAACAGTCCTATGAACATTTGAACGCTGAGATCAGCCCAATTAATCTCCAAAACATTAACTAAAGCACAGGCAATGATGTACCCGACAAGCACCAAAAATGCCGATTTATAAGCCTTGCCCCGTGCAAGAACCTGTCGTTCATCATATTCTGTGTAAGTGTTCTTTTTCTTTTTAATGTTTGCGATAATTAGCGTCACAATAACTACGGCGATAAAACCGCAACAAAAACCAAGCACCCAATAGTATTTTTCTCCCATAATAACATCTCCCAAATAAATCAGCCAATTTGCAGATTTATTCGTCCAACCGATAATCCGCAAATAATATTAAAAAATTTTATGTATTTAGATGTGAATACTTTTAAAAAATCCACAATGCGTACAAAAAGCTTTCTGTACCATTATAGTACATTAAAAGTTACTTATTGTCAAGTATATTTTACATAATTTCAAAAAATACTTTCATTTGGCTGTTTTGGAAAATTAAATCCGTTAAGAAACCTGTCAGTTAAAACAAAACAAGACAAGCCCATATTTCAGAACTTGCCTTGTGGAATTACTCACCGTCACGCTGCATTGTTTCATCAATAGCACGATTAACAAAACCGTTCACGCTTTCGCCGTTCTTTTCTGCGTGGGCTTTGATAATATCCTTTCGACCTTTCGGCACAGCAACATTGATACGGTCATATGCTTTGGCATTATATCGGTTGTTTGCCTCAATTCTTGCCCTACTGTTCTTATTTTCTGCCATTTCTTCACCGCCTAAAATCTATTGACATCAAATTATTGTTGTTGTATAATATAGGTGAAAAGGAACGGCTTTAGCTGTTTCGCATTTGCGTATTTTTTTATTAAAAACCGCTCTGTATTGCGACTACAGGGCGGTTATTTCTTTATATTCTTAATGACTTCATTAAAAGCCACGAAAACAATTGCGAGAACAAATAAGTATGTAATCTCTGCCATTGGAATACACCCCCTTTCGCAAGGGAGTCGAAACAGCCGCCACCGTTCCTTTACAAGTATTATTATAGCATACCTCTTTACACTTAACAAGTACCAATATGCACAAATTATACGCTTAAACATTGTAGTATAATATAGTCACAGGATAAGGAAAGGGGAAAGCGATAATCAGTATGACCGCAACGCAATTGCAGTATATGCAAGATAGATTGTACGAGAATAATATTAATCAGTTTGGATTTGGTAACGGTATTGTTTTCTAAACAACAATAAAAAGGTATCGGTCTTTTTAACCAATACCCTTTTATGGAGCCGATAACTATTCTGTGCATTGCGAGAGTGCATACCTCGCTTGTTGCTTGCGGTGCAAATTCTGAACGCTCATCAACGCTACGCCCTAAAAACGCTTTACTAAAGCGTTTTCTAAACGGGCTTTCGAATCCCTTATCTTAATCTGAAACAACAATAAAAAGGTATCGGTCTTTTTAACCAATACCTTTTTATGGAGCTGATAACGGGATTCGAACCCGTGACCTCGTCCTTACCAAGGACGCACTCTGCCTACTGAGCTATATCAGCATATTTAATTGTAAGGCTGCAGCCTTTATAATGTTAATCTCGCAAACTTTCGGACATTAACAATCAGGTCATTGCCAAATCATTGATATAAAAAAACAGTAAAAATCCAACAATAACAAAATCAAAATTAATTTTACTTTTTTTACACGGTCGCAAAACCACGGTCATTGTATCACAAAAGCATCGTGATGTAAAGTGTCCACGAAGTATGATAACACATTTGCACGGTGATTTCAAATGTTTTTTTAAACTTTTTTGTAAAAAATACGAAAAGATTTGAAAAACACTTGATTATAAGCCATTTTGGTGCTATAATTTTCTTGTAAATAATGAAGGCTAAAGGAGTGGGCAACAAACCCGCTCCTTATTTATTAGTTTTCGCTTTGTTCCTCGGTGCGGTTTATCTGTCTGCAATATTTCGCACAGGGTATTTTTGCAGACAGGAAGGCAGTGAATTTATGGCAAAAAGCAAAGGCGGTGTAACCGTATCAAAAGTATGGGAGCTTTGTCAGCCGATTGTTGAAGGCTTTGGACTTTCACTTTGGGATGTGCGTTATGTCAAGGAAGGTGCAGACCGTTTTCTGCGTGTTTACATTGACAAGCCAGAAGGCATTGACATTAACGATTGCGAAAATGTTTCCCGTGCAATCAACGGTCCTCTTGATGAGCTTGATCCGATTGAGGAGGCGTACTGTCTTGAGGTCTGCTCCCCCGGAATTGAGCGTGAGCTTATCCGTGACGAACATTTTACGCAGTTTATCGGCGCAGACATTATGGTTAAGATGCTCCGTCCCATTGACGGCATCGGCAGAGAATTTAACGGCGTTTTAAAGGATTATTCCGACGGTATGGTCACAATTGAGGACCACAGCGGCGAGAATGAAATCACAATCAGCAAAAAGGATGCAGCATGGATTAAACTTGATGATTTCGATTGATAATTGTAGTTTTAACATTGATTAAGCCGTAGTGGCGGATATCATCCGCCCGCAAGTAATGGCGCAAAGATTTGGATAAATTTAAATTTTATAAATAAACCAAAGTCACCGTTATTTTGTAGGGGAGAACCGTGTTCTCCCGTTGTGTGCAAAGCACACGATTGAACGCATAGCGTTCAAAATAAACACACAACTTTCATCAAATCAAAAGTTTGACTTAAACAAATAATATCATCAAAGCGGGCGGATAATATCCGCCCCTACAGAAGATACACATAACATTTGTATATAACCGAAAAATAAGAAAAGGATGATTTGGAAAATGACTAACAAAGATTTATTTGAGGCATTGAGAACATTTGAAAATGAAAAGGGCATTCCTATGGACTATATGCTTCAAAACATTGAAAAGGCAATTTCCGTTGCCTGCAAGAACTACTACGGCGGTAATGAAAATGTTGTATTCAAGGTTGATCCGGAAAAGAACAGCTTTGACGCAAAGCTTGTCAAAACAGTAGTTGACGAGGTTTTTGATCCTAACTTTGAGGTTACTGTTGAGGAGGCTCAGCAGATTAACAAGAGAAAGAAATATGCTGTCGGTGACGAAATTGAAGTTCCGATTGATCCAAAGCACCTCGGTTGGACATCTGTTTCTTCTGCAAGAAATGTTATCCGTCAGGGCATTCGTCAGGGCGAAAAGGGTCAGACTCTTATTGAGTTCCAGAGCAAGCTCGGTGAAATTGTTACGGCAACCGTTGAAAGAATCGATCCTAAGTCGGGCGTTGCAACAATCAAAATCGGCAAGAGCGAAGCTACTCTGCCAAAGAGCGAACAGCTCGGTCATGATGACCTCAAAGAGGGCGACCACATTAAGGTTTACATTGCAGATGTCAAAGACAACGAAAGAGGTCCTCACGCTATTATTTCAAGAACGCACCCGGGTCTTGTAAAGCGTTTGTTTGAACAGGAAGTTCCCGAAATCTATGACGGCGTTGTTGAAATAAAGTCAATCTCCCGTGAGGCAGGCAGTCGTACAAAAATGGCTGTTTACAGCTCAAATCCCGATGTTGACGCAATCGGTTCATGTATCGGCAACAAGGGCGCTCGTGTAAACAAGATTGTTGAAGAGCTCGGCGGTGAGAAAATCGACATCGTGCTTTACAGCGATGATCCCGAAAAGTACATTTCGGCGGCTCTCTCTCCTGCAAGCGTTTGCAAGGTTGAAATTACAGATGAAGAAACAAAGAGCTGCCGTGCAACCGTTCCCGACGGTCAGCTTTCACTTGCTATCGGCAACAAGGGTCAGAATGCCCGTCTTGCCGCAAGACTTACAGGCTGGAGAATTGACATCCGTCCCGAAAGCGGTTTCTACGGCGAAGATGAGGACGATGAACCAAAGACAGAAGAAAAGTCCGAAGATGTTCTCGACCTTGACGAAAGCACAGAAGGCGAAACAGTTGTTTCGGATGAAACAGAGGAATAATCAGATTAAGCAGAGAGGGATTTTATGAAGCAAAGAAAAATGCCGTTGCGTAAATGTACGGGTTGCGGAGAAATGAAAGAAAAGCGTGAGCTTATCCGTGTTGTCAAAGCACCCGACACCAAAGATGAAAACGGTGAAATCATTGCAAAAGGCGAAATTTCGCTTGACCTCACAGGTCGCAAGGCAGGCAGGGGCGCATATGTGTGCAGAAATCTTGCCTGTTTTGAAAAGGCTCGCAAGGCACGCCGCTTTGAACGCTCGTTAAGCTGTAAAATCCCTGATGAAGTATATGAGCAGATGCAAAGTGAACTTGCTGCAGCAGACAGCAGGTAGGCGAAAGGATTTTTTATGAACGACAGGATTTTGTCACTGCTTGGCATTTGCAAGATGGCAGGCAAGCTGATTACAGGTGCCGACACGACGATTGACTCAATACGAAAAAACAAGGCAAAGCTTGTTATTTTTGCAAATGATTTTTCAAAGAGCAGTAAGAAAAGCGTGCAGACAGCCGCTGACGAATGCAATGTGAAAACATTGACAATGAACCGAAGCAAAGAGGAAATCGGATTTGCTCTCGGAAAAATCTGCGGAGTTATGACAACCGAAGACAAAGGCTTTGCAGATAAGCTTGAACAGCTTATTGAAAACGAATCGGGAGGAGAATTGTATGATAAAATATAAGGTAAAGGACGCAGCAGCAGATCTCGGAGTTTCAAACAAGGAAATTATTGAGATTCTCGAAAAACATTGCGGTGTTACAAAGAAAACAATGACAACACTCGAGGAAAGCGAACTCGATGTGATTTTTGATGTAATCACAAAGAAGAACAAGGTTGAAAACTTTGACGAATACTTTGCGGCACGCAACAACAAGCTTGACAACGAAAGCAAGCCACAGCAGGAAGATAAGCCCGCAAAGCAGAATGCAAAGGCTGACAACCAGAAGAAAAAGACCGATAAAAACGACAAAAAGCCTAACAACAAGGATGCAAAGCCTGCATCAAAACAGGAAAAGGTTGAAGTTACTCAGGAAAAGAGCGTTGAGGAGTCTGCTCCCCGCAAGCGCAGAGTAATTGACACCCGTGCAACAAATGTTGATGTTGAGCGTTACAACCAGAAGTATGATGACCTTGCAAGCGACAGCTCAAAGGGCAGAAGCACGGACAACATTGTTAAAAAGCAGAAATTCACAAACCGTACCCAGCGTCAAAAGGGCAGACGACAGAAGCGTGAAACAGAGCAGGAGCGTCTGAACCGTATTGCTCTTGAGCGTAAGCAGAAACCGATTACAGTTCAGATTCCTGACGAAATCGTAGTTTCGGAGCTTGCTCTCAGGCTCAAGGCTACCGTTGCCGAGGTTGTTAAAAAGGCATTCCTTATGGGTACAATGGTAACTGCAACAGATACAATCGACTTTGACACAGCGTCACTTATCGCCATGGAATTCCACGCAAAGGTTGAAAAAGAGGTTGTTGTTACAATCGAAGAGCAGATTATTGATGACAGTGAAGACGATGAGGCAAATCTCGTTGAGAGAGCTCCGGTTGTTGTTGTTATGGGCCATGTTGACCACGGTAAAACTTCAATCCTCGATGCTATCCGTCACGCAAATGTAACAGCAGGCGAGGCAGGCGGTATTACTCAGCATATCGGTGCTTACAGAGTTATGGTAAACGGCAAGCCTGTTACATTCCTCGACACACCGGGACATGAGGCATTCACAACAATGCGTGCAAGAGGTGCTCAGGTTACTGATATTGCAATCCTCGTTGTAGCTGCCGATGACGGTATCATGCCGCAGACAGTTGAGGCTATCCACCATGCAAAAGCCGCAGGTGTATCTGTTATTGTTGCCATCAACAAAATGGATAAGGTCGGCGCAAATCCCGAAAATGTTAAACAACAGCTCACAGAGTATGAACTTATTCCGGAGGAGTGGGGCGGTGATACACCGTGTATTCCTGTTTCCGCAAAGACAAAGGAAGGTCTTGACGATCTTCTTGAAATGGTTACTCTTGTTGCAGAGATGAAAGAACTCAAGGCAAACCCCGACAGAGCCGCAAAGGGTACTGTTATCGAGGCAAGACTTGACAAGGGCAGAGGTCCTATCGCAACCGTACTCGTTCAGAACGGTACACTTCACAAGGGTGATACAATCATCGCAGGCACTTGCGTTGGCCGTGTAAGAGTTATGACAAACGATAAGGGCGAAAGGGTTACCGAGGCAGGACCTTCTGTCCCTGTTGAAATCACAGGTCTTGACGAAGTTCCGGTTGGCGGCGATATCTTTGACGCAGTTTCCGATGAGCGTCTTGCAAGAACTCTTGTTGACCAGAGAAAGGCTGCTAAGAAGGAAGAAATCTTCAACGCACAGACTAAGGTTACTCTTGACAATCTCTTTGACCAGATGAAACTCGGTGAAATCAAGGAACTTCAGATTATCGTTAAAGCCGATGTACAGGGTTCTGCCGAGGCAGTTAAGCAGTCACTTGAAAAGCTTTCAAATGACGAGGTAAGAGTAAATGTAATTCACAGCGCAGTAGGTGCAATCAACGAGTCCGATGTAATGCTTGCAGAGGCATCTAACGCAATTATCGTAGGATTCAACGTTCGTCCGGATGCGGTTGCCGCAGAAAATGCAGAGCGTTCGGGTGTTGATATGCGTCTTTACAGCATTATCTACGATTGTATCAACGAAATTGAGTCTGCTATGAAGGGTATGCTTGCTCCTAAGACAAGAGAAGTTGTTCTCGGTATGGCAGAGTGCCGTAATGTTATTAAGATTAAGTCAGTCGGCACAATCGCAGGTTCATATGTTAAGAGCGGTAAAATTCAGCGTGGCGCAAGCGTTAGAGTTATCCGTGACGGTATCGTTATTGCAGATGATGCAATCGCATCTCTCCAGAGATTTAAGGACGCTGTCAAGGAAGTTAACGAGGGCTACGAATGCGGTATCGGTCTTGAAAGATTCAATGACCTCAAAGAGGGCGATATGTTCGAGGTTTATACAATCGAAGAATACAGGGATTAAAGCTTGTATGTTAAACCGAATTTTATAAACGGCACAAATTCACCGTTATTTTGTAGGGGCGGTCATTGGGCGCCCGCAGGTAACGGCAGAAATTTTCTGTTTAAATAAATACTGTATAGTTCAAGTCAGTAGCTGTAAAATAACAAAATATTTCATCAAAGCGGGCGGCCGATGACCGCCCCTACGGAAATAAGATAAAAGGATGTGATAGCATGGGAAGCCATAGAATTGAAAGAACAACAGAGGACATCAAAAGAGAGCTTACTGCTATTTTCAGAGAATTAAAAGACCCGCGGGTTCAGCAGGCATTTATCTCTATCGTAAGAGTTGAGGTTACAAACGACCTTTCATACTGCACGGTACAGGTCAGTGCAATTGAGGGTCTTGACAGAGCCAAAGAGGCTGTCAAGGGCTTGAAGTCTGCATCGGGCTTTATTAGACGAGAGCTTGGACACAGACTTCATCTTCGCCATGTTCCCGAACTCATTTTCCACGCAACAGACAGCATAGAATACAGTGCAAACATCAGCCGTATTCTCAACAGCCTTGACATTAAAGAAGACGAGGAAGAAAATGATGAATCTGTATGAGGTTGCCCGCTTTCTTGAGGCACACGATAATTATGATATTCTGACCCATGCTTATCCTGACGGTGACACTCTCGGCAGTGGTTTTGCACTCTGCCTTGCACTTCACCAAATCGGCAAAAAAGCAAGGGTTATCACAACAGGTGTTCCGTCAAAGTTTACATATCTTCAGAAAAAAATTAAGGAAGAAGATTTTACAACCGAAACGGTTGTCAGCGTTGATGTTGCGGCTGACAGCCTTCTCGGTTCAAATATGGGCAGGTATATCGGTAAGGTTGATTTGTGCATTGACCACCACGGTTCAAACACATTTACCGCAAAGGAAAAGTTTGTTGACAAATATGCGGCGGCAAACTGCGAAATTCTCTACAAGCTGTTCCTCAGAATGCACATCAACTTTACAAAGGACATTGCAGACTGCCTCTACACAGGCATTTCAACCGACACCGGCTGTTTCAGATACACAAACACAACCGCCGAAACCATGCGTGTTGCCGCAAGTCTTATGGACTTTGGCTGTAACACCGCATACATAAACAAGGCGATGTTTGAAACAAAGTCGAAAAACAAAATTCAGCTTGAAAGAGCCGTTTATGACTCAATGACCTATTGTGCAGACGGCAGGTGTGCAATAATTTACACAACGCTTGATATGCTCAAAAAGCTCAACACGGGTGATGACGAAATGGAGGGACTTGCCTCTATTCCCCGTCAGATTGAGGGTGTTCTCATCGGAATTACAATGCGTGAAAAAGAGGGCGGATTCTTCAAGATTTCCGTTCGTACAAACAATGATATCAATGCCTCAGATTTCTGTTCGCAGTTCGGAGGCGGCGGTCATCCTGCGGCGGCAGGCTGCTCAATTGAAGGCGACCTTGAAACCGTAAAGACAACGCTTAAAAAAGCTGCGGAGAAGTTTTTATCATGAGCAATCTTAACGGTGTACTGCTGATTGACAAGCCGAAAGAATTTACTTCATTTGATGTTATTGCCGTTGTTCGCAGACTTACAGGGCAGAAAAAGCTCGGTCACACGGGAACACTTGATCCGAACGCAACGGGCGTTCTGCCTGTTTTGCTCGGAACTGCAACCAAAACACAGGATTTGATTCTCAATCACGACAAGTCATACACGGCAGAGTTTCAGCTTGGCAAAACCACCGACACCCTCGACATTTGGGGTACGGTGACAAGTGAGCATAAATCTTCGGTTACACAAGAGCAAATTCGTGAGGTCATTCCCAAATTTACAGGCGAGATTGAGCAGATTCCGCCGATGTATTCTGCGGTACAAAAGAACGGTCAAAGGCTCTATGACCTTGCAAGGCAGGGAATTGAGGTTGAGCGTGAGAGCCGAAAGGTTACTGTCTATTCTCTTTCGCTTGCGAATTTTGACGAAAAAACGCAGACAGGCACGCTTGAAATTTCCTGTTCAAAGGGTACTTATGTACGCACGATAATTGATGACATCGGCAAGGTTCTCGGTGTCGGTGCGGTTATGACGGCACTTTGCAGAACATCGGCTTGCGGATTTTCGCTTGACGAGTGCATAACGCTTGACGAGCTGAAAAGCATTTGCGAAAACGGAAATGTTGAAGAAAAACTGCGTTCCGTTGAAAGCCTGTTTATAAGCATGGGCTATCTTGCCGTATCGTCTGCACAGGCAAAACGATTTGCAAACGGCGGTGCGTTGAGTGCCGACAGAACATATCTTGCCAAGTCTGGGTATGAGGACGGTCAGCTTTTCAGAATGAAAACCCATGATGGCAATTTTTTAGGCATAGGCATTGCCGACAAGCCGAATAATCTCATCAAAATATATTTTCAAAACTGCAGGCGGTGAGCCACCGTTGCCTGTTCGTGAAGACAGTTTGCGACAGTTCAAACATTATCACCCGAGCGTTACTTTTAAATTGAAAGTTGAAAATTGTGGTCGGCGGTGAGCCGTGTCCTTCCGTCTGAAATACAGCCGCCATTTCCTTACCGAATGGTTATAACAAAAACATTTCTTGTGTTAAAGTCCGTAAATAATTACATAAATCTTTTACAAACAAATACATATCCGAAAAAATGAAACAGCCTTCCGAAATAAACTCGGAAAGCTGTTTTTTTAATCTACATTAACTTTTATTTAATTATCTCATACGAAAAGTCGTTATCTTTTGCGTAATTTTCGGCGGCAGAACCCTTTTTGCAATACATTTTAAAGTCTTGAATCTTAACTTTTTTATAATTATCGTCAGTATTAAAGCCAAGACCGCAGTCGTCCATTTCCTTTACAGAATCGGGAACGGTTATCTTTTTAAGCTTTGAATCGCCTACAAAAGCACCGCTGCCGATTACTTCTACGCTGTTCGGAATTTCTACTGCAACAACATCATCGCTGTAGCAGAAAGCGTAACTTCCGATAATCTTAACGGTATCCGGAATTACAATCGTAATCTCTTTGTCCGGAACATAAACTGTCATATATTCAACTTCAACAACCTTTTTGCCGTTCAGCTCCGACGGAATGTTGATTGTAAATTTCTTTTCGTCACTGTTTATGTAGCTTTCATAGAACTCATACTCTGCGCCCGTAATTACGATGCCGTCATAATTATCGCTCTCTCTGTATCTCAGATGAGTATTTTCATCGACCTTATCGTAAGCGTCAGGATCTTCTGTCGGGGCGATAGTATCTTGTTGAAATTCATCAGAAACATAGCTTGACGCTGCGTTAAAAGCACTGTCGGCATATTCATTCGCCATATCCATAAACTTTGGCAGAAAATTGCAAATCAAAATAGCTGTGATAGCTATTATAAGTATAATTATGCCGCTAACAATGCTTACTATAATAATAGCGGTTTTTTTGCTGTTCGGTTTCTTTCCGTTTGGAACATTCGAGAATTGCTGACCACTGTAGCTGTTCTGTGAATTTGTGAACTGCTGACCGTAGCTTGTGCCGTTTTGCGTTTGATTTTGACCAAATCCGTCACTGTAATTCTGCTGACCGTACTGCTGATTACTCTGATACGGCTGTCCGTAGGTCCGGTTCTCGGTGTTATAATCATAACTCGGCTGTTCAGGTGCTGTGTTCTGATTAGTTTGCTCAAAGCCGTTTACACTTTCTGTGTTTTCCTGTGTGCCGTTTTGGGCAAGCGGTGAACCGCAATTTTCACAAAACTTTCCGTTTGACTCAAAGCCGCAATTAGGGCATTTCATATTGTTTACTCCTCCTGTTTGCAATTACAAAATTTGCACTTAGATTATAGCAGAAAAAGCAATATATTGCAAACATTTACTTGTTAAGTTTCTTTTCAATCATTTCAGCCGCATCGTCAAGATAATTTCCGCTGAAAAGTTCAACTCTTCCCTCGTCAACGCATTTTGCAAGTTCGGGGTCGATAGGAAGCTTTGCAAGCACCTGTGTGTCATATTCCTTTGCAATCTCGTCAATATGGCTGTCGCCGAAAATGCTGTGTTTCTTTCCGCAATCGGGACACATAAACCAGCTCATATTTTCAACAAGACCGAGAATAGGCACATTCATCATCTTTGCCATTTTTACAGCCTTTTGAACTATCATCGAAACAAGTTCCTGCGGTGACGCAACAATTACGATACCGTCAACAGGCAGGCTCTGGAACACTGTAAGCGGAACATCGCCTGTTCCCGGAGGCATATCAACAAACATATAGTCAACATCCTCCCAGATAACATCCTTCCAAAACTGCTTTACCGTGCCTGTAATAACAGGCGAACGCCAAACTACAGGGTCGGTTTCGTGTTCAAGAAGCAGATTTACGGAAATCATCTTGATTCCTGTTTCGGTAACAACAGGGAAAATTCCCTCATCGTTACCTCTGCATCTCTCCTTAACTCCGAATGCTTTCGGAATTGACGGACCTGTAATATCGGCGTCAAGGATAGCCGTCTTTTTGCCGAGTCGGTTAAATGTTACGGCGAGCATTGAAGTTACAAGGCTCTTGCCTACTCCGCCCTTGCCGGACACAACGCCGATTACCTTTTTTACACTGCTGTATTTATTAAGCTCTTCGTGCAAATCCTGCTCTTTGCTTTTGCAATCCGAAGAACAGCTTGAACAATCGTGGGTACAACCCATTTAAAACATCTCCAATTTCATAATTCATTTTATAACTTTAACAGGAACAATCAGTTCTCTTCAACATACGGATCATCGCCACTGTCCTCGTGTGCCTGAGTCGGCTGAGGGTCATCCGATGTCTGTGATGAGTCGGGATTGCTGATGTCACTGCTCTGCTGTGGCTCTGTTGCAGGCTGATACTCTGTCCGCGGTTCTGTCTGAACAGGAGCGTCCGTTTCAGGCTGATAGTCGGTCTGCGGCTCATATGTCGGCTCTTCCGTGTAAACAGGAACATAGTTATCGTCACCGTATTCTGTTGTCGGCTGTTCCGTAGTCACCTGCTGTGTTGACGGCGCTGTGGTAGCCTTATCATCCTTTTTCTGCGAACTGCACTGCGTAAACGCAAAAACAACTGCAATTATAAGACATATTACCGCTGCAATTGTGAAGATAACAGCCATATTACGGCTTGTTCTCTTCTTCTTTTTTACAACCTTTTTACACTTTGGGTGAATTGTTGACTTGGTGTAATAGTTGCCCCTGTCATCAGATGAAAGGTCATACTGAAAATCCTTTGTGGCTTTTGAAACCTGTTCGCCTGTTTGTGAATCAAAATTGTCACCGTAATCGGGAGCTTGTGTGCTGTCATCTCTTTCTGATGGCATTTTTACAGGAGTTCCCATATCGTCCTCAAAGTCAATTTCGGGCATTTGAACAGCATCTTCATCATAATCTGACGGAAACTTTATGTCTTCGCCAAAGCTGTCGCCGTAATCCTCAACAGGCTTTTTTGCAGGGTTGCTTCTCCTTGTTGGAAAAGCGACCTCGTCATCAAAGTTGTCAGGCTCATAATCCTTGCTTTTATTATATTTATTGTTATCGTCCATTATGTAATTCTCCCTTAAAAGAAAATTTTTCAAACAGAAACACGGCACTTTTCATTACACGCACCCTGTACCAAAATAATAAAACAGCCGTGGGATTTTGTCAACTGAATATTAGCACTATTAGCTTAAGAGCGTATTTTTTCCGTTACACAGACTTTTGGCACATACAAAAAGTACCCGCACAAGCCGTGTGGGTACCTGTTGTTTAAAATTTGTTTTACAGATCAAGCCTCTTCGCCGTTGTCGGTTTCATCGGTTGATTCGCTTTCGGAAGCATCTTCCGATGCTTCATCTGTTTCCTCAAAGCTTGTGTCCTCGGCATTTTCATCATCTGCAAGATC